>VYLL01000113.1_pt1 | contig 32043 bp, 29 predicted proteins | sample 5114301 | NCBI WGS metagenome assembly VYLL01 (sample SAMN12291809, study PRJNA351875) | freshwater metagenome | isolation source: freshwater lake | place: USA: Michigan, MSU2 Lake | collected 2011-08-16 | reverse complement strand
GCCGGGTGCGGTGGGGCGGATGTCGGGCGGGACGGCCGGAGCCGCGGGGCGCGTGGGCATGCCGGAGGCGAGGCGCGTGGACGCGAGGATCGCGCCCGTGCCGGTGATCGCGGCGGCGGCCAGAACTTCACGACGATTCAACGAAACGGGCATGGCGTGCTCCTCTGTTCTGTGCGGGTGGTCTAGGTGAAGCAATAGATGCCGGAAAGTCCGCTTGGTCATCAAACATGGATGAAAAGCGGTTCAGGCATGCAGATGACTTCGTGCGTGGCACGCTGGCGGATGTCTCAAGGGCATGTACACGGATTTGAATCTGGAGAGCTCGCGACGGATCAGCCTCGTTTGCTGTCCAGTTCGGTCCAGCGTTCGAAGAGCTTGTCGCGTTTGGTTTGCGCGGCGGTCATCAGGGCGCAGGCGTCGTCGAGCTTCTTTCGATCTGCGAGCACGCCGGGCTCGTTCATGACGCCTTCGAGGCGCTTGATCTCGACTTCGAGCTTGGCGATCTCGGGCTCGATGGAATCAAACTCGCGCTGATCCTTGTAGCTGAGCTTCTTCTTGCTCATTTGCGGCGCGGGCGTCGGGGCGGGCGCGGCGGCCGGCGTGTTGAAGGTGCCGGCGGGCGGGCCCTTGGCGCCGGGCTTCATCGTGGTCACGGCTTTCCACTGCTGGTAATCCGCGTAGTAGTGCGCCCCGCCCTCGCCATCCAGCGCGAGAATCTTGGTCGCCAGTCGATCGAGCATGGCCCGATCGTGGGTCACCAAAAGGATCGCGCCGGGAAACTCTTCGAGGCTTTCTTCAAGGACTTCCAATGTGGGAATGTCCAGGTCGTTGGTAGGTTCGTCAAGGACGAGAACGTCGGCGGGTTCGAGCATGAGGCGCGCGAGGTGGACGCGGGCTTGCTCGCCGCCGCTGAGCGTGGCGATCGGGCTGCGGAGCTGGTCCTTGTTGAAGAGGAACATCTGGGCGTAGCCGGCGACGTGGAGCTGGCGGCTTCTGTACATCACCATTCCTGACGGCGCGAGGGCGTCGGTGAGTTTCATCTCCGGGTCAAGCTCGGTGCGGTGCTGGCTGAAGACGACGATGCGCAGGTTGTCGGCGCGTTGCACGGTCGCGAGCTTGGGCGCGCTGCGGGGCAGCTCGTGCTCGATGAGCTTCGCCGCGGCGATCGCGGCTTCGCTTGGCGGGTCGCTTTCCAGATCGCCGGTGAGGACTTTGATGAGCGTGGACTTGCCGCTGCCGTTGGGACCCATGAGGCCGAGCTTGCTGCCCGGGCTGAGGATGATGTCCACGTCGGTGAAGAGCTGTTTGCCGCCGAGGGCTTTGCTGACGCCGCGGGCGACGAGGAGCTTCTGCGTGCGACGGTCGCTGGAGGCGAAGTCGATCGCGGCGGCCTTGGCGGGGGCGTTTCGAAGCTTCAGCGCCGAGAGTTCGTCGATACGCGCGAACGACTGCTCGATGCGGGCCTTGCTCTTGGTGCGGCGTGCCTTGGCGCCGCGGGCAAGCCAGCGGAGATCTTCTTTGACTTGACCCTGGAGCGCTTGCTGCGCTCGGGCTTGGCCGTCAAGGAACTCTTCTTTGCGGAAGAGAAACTCGTCATAGCCACCCTTGACGCTGAACGCGCCTTCGGGATACGCCGTGGAGAGCTCGACGATGCGCGAAGCGGTGGACTCAAGGAACGCGCGATCGTGCGTGACGCTGACGGAGGCGAATGGAGCGGACTTCAACGTGGCCTCGAGCCAGTCGATGCCTTCGACGTCCAAGTGGTTGGTGGGCTCGTCAAGGAGCATGAGGTCGGGCTCGCCGGCGAGTTGGCGGGCGATGGAGAGGCGCTTGCGCTGCCCGCCGCTGAGCGTGCGGCAGATCTGCGTGTGATCGTCAAAGCCGAGGCGATAGAGCGTCTGCTCCGCGGCGAGCTCGTACTCGTGCTCGTCGTGCATGTGTGAGGGCGGGTTTTTGGCCAGCGAGCGCACGATGGCCTGGGCCATGGTGTCCTCGGGCTCGAAGGTGTCGGTCTGGGCGACGTACGCGACGCGCAAGCCGCGGCGGGCGTTGAGCGCGCCGTCGTCAAAGTGCTCGATGCCGGCGAGAATTTTGAGCAGGGTGCTCTTTCCGCCGCCGTTGGGCCCGATGAGGGCGACGCGCTCGCGGTCCTCAATGCTGAAGGAGATGCCGGTGAAGAGCACTCGCGGGCCGAAGTGCTTGGAGATCTGACGAACTGTGAGGGCGGTGGCCATTGAGGGGGGAAGGTAGGGGCGGCAAACCGATGGTGCGTACCGAGCGCGATCGCGCGGGGTTTGCGCGTGAGAGCCAGCGTGGAGCCCGCACTCGGCGTCCGGCGGGCTTGCTTGTTCATCGCGATCGCAGCCGCGGGGTTGCTGACAACTACACCGAGCAATGACCACGCGGGCACCGAGCATGCGCAGCGCGCTGACACCATCGGACATGCTCCCGGCGAGCCTGGCGACGGACCCGCTGAGCGCGGCGCTGTGGCGACTGCGTCTTTCGGTCCTGCTGGCGCAGGCATCGACGCTGCACGGGCCGTTCGGCATCGCGGTGCCGAGTCATCACGGCGGGTTCTACGCGGTTCAGCACGGCACGCTCTGGCTCCGCGTGGATGACGCGCCGCCGGTGTGCCTGCACGCGGGCGATGTCAGCGTCGTCATCGGCGAGGGCTCGCACGTCATCAGCGATGCGCCGGAGCGCGAGGCCCGCCCGTTCATCGAGTTCATCACGCGCGACGCGGCGTTGCGTCGACAGGGCCTGACGCTGAGCGGGAGCGGCGCGATGACCCGGTTCGTGTGCGGCGGGTTCGCGTTCGGCGGCCTGCCCGGCGATCGGCTGCTCTCGGCGCTGCCGCGGCTGGTCGTGCTGCGCGCGGCGGAACTGGCGGCGGGCTCGATGCTTCCTTCGGTGCTGGCGCTGTTGGCAATGGAGACTAGGACGATCACGCCCGGGACGTTCGCCGTCGCCAGCCAGCTCGCTGGTGTGATCTTTCACGAGGCAGTGCGGGCGCACGCGCGCCGGCTCGGCGGCATGAGCGCGGGGGTGATCGGGGCGATGTTTGATGAGCACCTAGGGCCGCTGCTCGCGTTGATGCACGCGAACCCGGGCGGGGCGTGGACGACGCACCGGATGGCGCTGGAGTCGGGCCTCTCGCGCAGCGTGTTCTGTGAGCGGTTCGTGCGCGTGGTCGGCGTCGCGCCGTCGACGTATCTGCGCGAGCTGCGTCTGAACAGCGCTGCGACGGCGCTCGCCGAGGGGCGCGACACGGTGCGACAGATCGCGGCGCGTTCCGGCTACGCGTCGGAGGCGGCGTTCACGCACGCGTTCCGAAGGATGTCGGGGATGTCGCCGGTGCAATGGAGGGCCGAGCGGAGCGTCGCGGGGCTCAGCCCGGAATCGGCGGGGGGTGGCGCAACGCCGGATCCGATGGCGTCTCGCGCCGGTCGTCGATCACAGGGCTTGCGTGGCGGTCGCAGGATTGGGCGGCCGCGGGGCTCGGCGTGAGGCGCAAACGCCCCGGCGCGGCTCCGCCGCGCCGAGCGCTCGCGTGCTGAAGTTTCAGGCCTCGCTGTCAACGAGCGCACCGGTGCCGTAGAGATCAAAGAGCTTGTTGGGATCTTCTTCGCCCGAGTCGATGAGCTTGAGGAGCTGGTCAAGGGTTTCCTTGTCGATGCCCGCGGAGCCGCCGAGGCCGCCGGCGCCGCCGGGACCGCGTTGGCCACCGGGCCCACCAGGACCGCCCGGACCGCCGAAGCCCGCAGGCGGGCCGAGCTTCTTGAGCTGCTCTTCAAACTCGGCCGGGTCGAGCCCGTTGTCTTTCAGCACGCCCTGCACCGCCGACTTGATCGCCTCGCGCGAGGCACCGGCGCCGCCCGTGCCGTTGAGCGTCGACTCCACGGCGGAGTCGATATCGCTGCGCAGCTTGTCGAACTTCTCGCCGGTGATGCCGTTGTCCGCGGCGAACTGACGCAGCGGGTCCTGTTGCGCAGCGGAGGACGAGCCGCCGGCGCGCTCGCGAATGCGCTGGAGGAACTGGGCCGAGAGGCCGGATGAACCACTGGAAATACCCTGAGTCGCAGACATGACTTCGCTCCTGTTTGATGTCATCGCAGGAGCCAGAGCGGCGACGCGCCGAACGATCACCTGCGTATCCGTGCATCGACGGCGGACACGCGGTAGCTGAAGGATCGATCGTCCGTGAAGCTGGAGCGATTGTCCGGCTTGCGAAATGCGCTGAGGCACACGTGCGCAGGACTCGCGCTGTCTCGCGGAAACTCGTCGCTTTGTGCGCGATGCTGCGCAAGAACCGTTGTGTCGGTGTGCCGGGAGATCACTCCAGCCACATCACGAGCCCCTTCCATTCCCGTGTGAACTCGGGCACGGTCATCGCGCGCCGGCCGCTGAGCGGGTCGGCGAGCGTGATAGTGGTGGTGTCCGCGTCCATGACGCAGACCATGTGCGAGAGGAAGAAACCCCAGTTGAGCGGGACCATGCAAGGCTTGGGCACGGCGATGATTTGGTCGAGCGTCATGTACTCGTAACGCACGCGCAGGTCGCTGCGCCCGGCGCTTGCGAGCTTGCGCTCCAGGGCCCAGGCGGCGCGTGAGTCGGTGGTGCCGCCGCCGGGCTCGACGAAGCTCAGCGCGGCCATCTCGGTCTCGGTTGACTCGACGCCGCGCGACTTCAACAGCGTGACCATCGACGCGGCGACGCAGGTGGAGTCGGTCGATTGCATGCAAACGCCGTCGTTCCACTTGGTAATGCCCAGATCACCCACGCCGGGCGACACCATCCACCAGCCGGCCTTGACAAAATACACCAGCGACAGCCCCAGCAACGCGTACACCGCGCGCCGGTCCTTCACCCGCGGTAAACGCGGCACCAGCAAACCAAACAACAACCCCGCCGGGATCGCCATCGCGGTGAACTCGGTCAGCGAAGCGACAGGCGCGCCGACAACGCTCAGCGTCAGAACCGGATAGACCCGCATCAATGGGAAGGCGAGCATCGCCGCGAGGGAGGCGAGGACGAGCGGCACGAGCTTCGTGTTCGAAAAACGGGAAAGCCGCCGGCCCGCGAAGAGGCCGAAGGTGGCGAGGGTGAGTTGGAGCAGGAAGCACGCGAGTATCAAACGTACCACAGCGATTCAGCCGGGCTTTACGGAAGTCCCGGCATTACCCGTTGCAGCAGCCGCGCTCTTGTCAACCCCACGATCAACAGGCGTTCCAGGATTAATATCGACCAACTCCCGCTTTGCGACCCTCCAATCCCCTCGCTTCGCCTCAGCCTGAAGGATAAATCTATCAACTGCTTCAACGACTGCATTCCTCACCACTGAATCGCTGCGTGTCAAGTACTTAGACATGCGTGACTCCGGAAATATGGTTACTAGCGATCCGCTTCTTTGCCTCAGACAGCTTGACGGCAGCAGCTTCTTCAAAGTCTTCGTAATTATTTCTTTCCATCTGTAGACGCAATGTGAAATTTTTATGAGGGAACGGCCATGTTGTTACTGAGCCATCACGAGTTTTTCGAGTCAAAGGATATCCGTCACCCAGATTCATTGAAAAAAGATCGAGGAAACGCCGAGGTCCGACTCCAGTAAAAGCCTCAAAGCGCACTCCTGCCGATCTATTTCCCCCAGTACCACCTTCGAAATATATCGCTTCTCGATGAAACTCAAACGCACGACTCTTGACATACGGCTCGATGTAGACAACTCGCTTTACACCCGATGCAATAATGTGTTTTGCGCAGTTGTGACATGGAAACGTGGTGGTGAACAATGACGAGTTCTTTGTTGGCGTGCCAATACGTGCACATGCCAATAGGGCATCCATTTCCGCATGAACAACTCGTCCATACTCAGTTATATCGTGTAATCGACTACGTTTTAGCGCGTCACGCAACTTATCTTCATTATCTTTATGCAATCCTGCATCGAGAGCGCAAAGCACGGCTTCGTCAATCAACCGATCGCGTTCACGGTGATTCGAGTCAAACAACCGCGCCGCGTCTCGGCCGTCAGGCGGATCAATAACCTTGCCTGAACTTGGGTCAGACGTAGACCAATAAAGACCTCCACCTGCTGACGGACAATCGTTGGCCCCGAGGGCAAGAACTTGATTGTCAATCGTAATTGCCGCGCCGACTTGTCGGGAAAGATCTCCCGACCGAAGAGAGGCAATAAACGCCAAGTACATGGCGTACTCGTCAAATGTGGGAGTTAAGTGGGGATTGCCAAACAACAGCCTCACAATTCGCGATAAGGACTCTCGCAAAGCATCAGCCGTGCCATCGTGTCGTACGAAAAAATCAGAAAGGTGGAAGCTCTTGGTTACCTGTTGGCCAAATTTCTCTTCGGCCCCCGCATCCCGCTTCATTAATGATCTGGCTTCTTCCTCCTTCATTTGATGGCGATCTATGAGTTGAACGAGACGTCGTTCTTCAGATGCATCAATTCCGATCAAAAAGAAACCGCGAGAATAGACCCGCCTCAACAGATTAATCTCGTCCGGGTGTTTGAGAGCACTTATAATATATACGTGGCGCTTTCGATCAGTATTGTCACGCCCGATCGCGCCAATAGATGCAATTGCTGCCAACGCCACAATTCCATTATCTTCAGAAAGACGCCTAGCTTGATCTCCTGCGTTCATCAATGCAACAAGTCGATTATATTCATTACCACTACTAGGTACTTCTGGTGTTGATATAAGCGACGGTAATACATCTGTAGTAACCCGCAGTACATGGGGAATGTAATTCAAGGCTTCTAGGAGACTTGCAAGCGTACGGCGAACGAGATCGAGATCGACACCTACCGGTGCGATAAGGCCAATCACCAGCTCGGCGTCGACAGAGGGGTTTAATCCAAGCTGAACACCAGCCGCTACCTCGGCGGGAGCAGTAGACGTTGACTCAGTTGGAGCAGTTGGCATTTGGTATACGCCGCTTGTGCGAGAGTATTACCATACGCTTTTCCACATCGTATTGCCAGCGTCTTGGCGGCTTTGTGGAAAACTTCTCACCTCGCCCCCACCGTAATCCCCACCGGCACAAACGTCCGCTTCACCCGTGCTTCAAACTCCGCCGGGTACTTGTTCATGATCGTCCGCACGGCCCAGTTGTTGCCGTCGGCAAGGCCGCAGATGGTGGTGCCGGGCATGGTGCCCATGCTGGTGGCGATTTCGAGGGCGAGGTCGAGGTCTTTGGTTTTGGCGGAGCCGGATTCGATACGCGAGAGGAGCTGGTAGAGCCAGCCGCTGCCCTCGCGGCAGGGTGTACATTGGCCGCAGGACTCGTGCTTGTAGAAGCGGGCGATGTTGCGGGCGACGGCGACCATGTCGGTGTCTTCGTCAAAGACCGTCGGGCAGGCGGTGCCCAGGCCCAGGACGTTATACTTGCGGCCGATATCGAAATCCATCTCGGCGTCCATCTGATCCGGGCCGAGGACGCCCATGCTGATGCCGCCGGCGATCGCGCCCTTGAACTTCTTGCCGTTGCGCATGCCGTTGCAGTAGTCGGGGCTCTCGATCAGCGTGCGCAGCGGGATGCCCAGGTCACACTCGTAGACGCCGGGGCGGTTGACGTGCCCGCTGACGCCCATGAGCTTGGTGCCCCAGCTTGACGGCGCGCCCTGGAACGAGCTGTCGCAGCCCTGCTTGGCGAACCACTCGGGGCCGTTTTCCATGATGCTGGGGACATAGGCCAGCGTCTCGACGTTGTTGATGATCGTGGGCTTGCCGAAGAGGCCCTTGATGGCGGGGAACGGCGGCTTGTTGCGGGGCCAGCCGCGCTTGCCCTCGATGGATTCGAGCAGGCCGGTTTCCTCGCCGCAGATGTACGCGCCGGCGCCGCGGTGGAGGTAGACGTCGAGCCCCCAGGCCTGATCGCGGTTTTTGGTCTTGGTGCCTTGCAGGAGGCCCTGCTTGCCGAAGATGCCGCGCTCGTACGCCTCGCGGATCGCGTTCTCCATGACTTGGGCCTGGTGGTGATACTCGCCGCGGATGTAGAAGTACGCGGTCTGAATACGGCACGCGTAACACGCGATCGCGATTCCTTCCAGCACGAGGTGCGGGTCAAAGTCCATGAGCAGGCGGTCTTTGAACGACGCGGGCTCGGACTCGTCGGCGTTAATCGCCAAGTACCGCTGGCCGCCGTCGCCGTTGGCGTCGGGCTTGGGCAGGAACGACCACTTCATGCCGCAGGGGAAGCCGGCGCCGCCGCGACCGCGAAGCACGGCCTTTTTGACGTGCTCAACCACCTCGTCGGGCGACATCGTGGTGATGGATTTGCGCAGGGCTTCATAACCCGGCAGCGAGCCGGCGCGGGTGTCGGCCGGGGCTTTGAGGTAGTCGTCGATCGTGATGGTGCGGCGGGATTTCGGGTCGCCGTGGGGCCAGCAGGGGATGCGACGAGTGAGAATCGGGAAGTCGGTCTTGCGCGTCCAGTTCGCCATAGGGCCAAGTCTAGCGCGAAGCCTCCAACCACACACTCGCTCTCGTCGTCGGGCGGGGCGTGCTAGACGGCATACACCATTTCCTGATTCGCCGGCCCTGCTCTCCGGCGCTCGACTACGCCGCGTCTCTGATCTTCCCGCGCCGGCACTCTGTGCGCTGGATAATCACCCCCAAGTCGGTGTGGTCACGCCGCACATCCGACGAACCCTCGCGTCCGCAAACCTCGTGGCGACTGTCGTCTTTTCAGGTTATATCGAGAGTTGATGTCGCTCGAAGCATTTCCGCGCTGGCGTGGCATTGCCGACTCACGTTTTCACACGGACTTGTCGTTGATGGAGCACTCCGCAAGCACACGCCATCCCGGCGGCGTTGTTGCCTATTTCAGCTTGTCCAAAAAGGGGGCGCACCATGCGTTTGACCATTGGGAAGAAACTCGCCATCGGCTTCACTGCAATCGTCGCGACCATCGCCGCCGCCGCGGGGGTCCAGCTCACCCAGGCTGTCAAGCTCGAGCGCTCGCAGTTCGACCTCATCGAGGAACGCGTGCCGATCATCAGTTCAATCATGGACGCCCTGCGCTCGCTCGACCGCACCGGCGGGAGCCTCCGCGGCTACCTGCTCACGGGCAACAAGGATCTCATTAACCGCCGCCTTGAAGGCTGGGGCGACGCCGACGCCGCGTTCAAGATCCTCGACGAGCTCAAGCACAATATTGATGAGGCTTGCCAGGCGAACCTGAAGGCGGCCGAAGACAAGGCCGACGGGATGAAGAAGCTGCAGGCCGAGGCCGAGCGCTACGCCGCCAGCGATGATAACATCCCTGCCGACCAGCTCATGCGCACCGAAATCAACGGACGCATCGCGACCATCGTCGCCGAGATCTCCAAAATGAAGGAGATCGAGGAGAGGCTCGAAGCAACCCCCCAGCGCAAACGTCTGCTCGGATCGATCGCTGACTTTCGCGACTCCATCTCCTACGGATTCGCCAGCCTGCGCGAGTTCGTAACGACCGGCGAAGCGGCGTCCAAAGAAGACTTCAACGAGCGTTGGACAATCAACACTGCCGCGACAGAGCGAATCGACGCCGCCGAGAACCTTCTTACGCCCGAGCAGAAAGAGCACTGGGCGACGATCACAAAGCTCCGCGCCGAGTTCGCCCCGCTTCCCGCGCAGGTCATCTCGCTCCGCGAGTCGCCGGAGTGGAACCGCGCCCGGTTCATCGAGAGCGCCAAACTCACGCTGATCAACCGCGAAGTTCGCAAACACCTCCTCGACATCTACACGTCTCAGGTCGAATTGCTGCAGAAAGACAAGGAGCATCTCGCCGGCGCGATGAGCACCACCTTCTGGGCCACCATCGGCGGCACGATCGCCACCGCGCTGCTGGCCATCGCTATCGGCGTCTTCGTCACCCGCCAGATCACCCGCGCTCTGGCCCCCGTCGTCGATCGCGCCCGTGCCATCGCCAAGGGCGATCTCAGCGGGCCGACGCTGGTCAGCCGCTCCAGCGATGAGACCCGCACGCTGACGGACGCCATGAACGAGATGACCACGGCGCTGCGAAGCTTGGTGGGCGAACTGGATCGCGCCTCGCAGGAAGTCTCCGCCGCGGCGACCGAGATCGCCGCCAGCAGCGAGCAGATGTCCGGCGGGATCCGCACGCAGAACACGCAACTTGGCGATATGGCCAGCGCCGTTTCCGAACTCAACGCGTCGATCGGCGACGTCGCGGCCCAGGCCCGGACCGCGGCGACCAGCGCCGGAGACTCGGGCAAGACCGCGCAGCGCGGCAGCGAGATCGTTCAGGCCACCGTCAGCGACATGAAGGTCATCAAGGATCAGACCGCCTCCAACGCTCAGCGCGTGCAAACGCTGGGTGAGCGCGGCAAGAAGGTCGGCGAGGTGGCCCAGGTCATCGATGACATCGCCGAGCAGATCAACCTCCTGGCGCTCAACGCCGCGATCGAAGCCGCCCGCGCCGGCGAGCACGGGCGCGGGTTCGCGGTGGTGGCCGACGAGGTCCGCAAACTCGCCGACCGCACGAGCACCGCGACCAGCGAGATCGCTGAGTCGATCAAAGCGATCCAAGAAGAAACCTCGCACGTTGTTGACGCGATCCAGGCCGGGCGCGCGTCGGTGGATGAGGGCATGCAGCGCGCGACGAACGCCGGCAAGAGCCTCAGCGAGATCCTCTCCAGCGTCAACGGCGTGTCCACCGTCGTCAGCTCAATCGCGGCGGCGGCCCAGGAGCAGGCCAGCGCCAGCGATCAGATCAGCCGCAGCATCGAGTCGGTGAACGCCACGGCACGCGAGACCGATGCGGGATCCACCCAGTGCGCCACTGCGGCGAACCAGCTCTCAGGCCGAGCCGAGAGCCTCCGCGTGCTGGTGCAACGCTTCAAGCTCTGAGCCGCTTCGCCACTACGAACACGAATCCAACACCCCACCGAGCCGATGGGAACCACCCGTCGGCTCGGTGCGTTTCATGGGCGAGGCGAAACGCCCGACGCGCCCGCGGCGCCCGGCGCCACGCGACCCGGAACGGGTGGTACCACCTCGTCGATCACGGTGCGCCGCAGACGCACCGGGCCCTCGGGCGTCTGCACCACTTGCTCCTGCACGCGGGCGCTCACGACCTGCGGCGTTGGTTGATCGGCGGGTGTGCTGGCGTTCGTACCCGGCCATGCCGGTGGCGCGCCGGGAGACGAACCCGCGGCTTGGGGATCATCCCGCAGACGCGCCGGCGGGTTCTTCGGGTCCGCGGCAATGCCCGCGGCGATGTTGCCGACCATCTGTCCGAGGCTGCGCCAGATGCTCTGTTTCGGCTCCGCCATCACTTCACTCCGAGTCGCCAGCAGAGGAACGTCTGCACGTCCACCGCTTGCGCGATGCGCTCGCCCAGCGGCGTGCCCATGCCGTGACCGCTGTCAAAGCTCGTGCGTAAGAGCACGGGATTCGCATCCTTGACGCCCTGCGCCGCCACCTGCAATCGGGCGGCGAACTTGCGGCTCTGCATCGCGTCCACGCGTGGGTCGTTCATCCCCGTGAGCAGCAGGACCGACGGGTACTTCACGCCGTCGCGGACGTTGTGATAGGGCGAGTAGGCGTAGAGCGCCTTGAACTGCGCGGGGTCTTTGACGGTACCAAACTCCGGTACGTTGAACGCGCCGTTGGGCGAGAGTTCGACACGGAGCATGTCATAGATGCCGACGTGTGAGATCACGCACGACGCAAGATCCGGATGCTGCACGAGCGTGGCGCCCATGAGCAGGCCACCGTTGCTGCCGCCCTCGATCGCGAGGCGGTCTTTGGCGACGTAGCCGCGCTCCTTGAGCAACCGCGCCGCGGCGGCGAAGTCATCAAAGCAGTTCTGCTTGTTGAGCAGCGAGCCCTCACGGTGCCAGGTCTCGCCGAACTCGTCGCCGCCGCGGATGTTGGCCTCGGCCCAGACGAAGCCTTGTTCAAGCAGCGCGATGTTGCCGGCGCGGAACGCGGGCTCGCGGTTGACGCCGTAGCCGCCGTATGCGGTGAGCAGCGCGGGGCCGGTGGCGTCGAGCTTCATGCCCTTCTTGCGGACGATGTTGACCGGGATCTTCGTGCCGTCTTTGCTGGTGGCCATCTCGCGGACGACTTCGTACGCGTCAAAGCTTACGGGTGAATCGGTGGCCAGCGCGGTGCGGGTGGTGCGGTTGCTGGCGGGCTCGAAGGTGTACCACGCCGCGGGGTCGATGTAGGAAACCTGCGAGAAGACCAAGCCGTCACGCCCGGCGCGATGCAGGCCGCCGACGCTTGCGATTTTGAGTTGCTTGGGCGCGGGCTTGGCGGAGCCGCGATGATCGAACGCGCGGATCTCACTCGGGCCGCCGAGCTGATAGGTGAGATAGATCGCGGTTTCGGTGATCGCGAGGTTGCTGGTATCTTCACCGAACGCGCTGATGAGCGTGTCCTGCTGCTCGGGGATGATCACGCTTGCGCTCGTGAGCGGGTTGGGCTTGATGGCGTCATTGAGCGCGAGGCGCACGAGCTTGCCGCGCGGTGCGCCGTCGCGGCTGATGAAGTAGATCGCGTCGTCCGGCCCGAAGGCCGCCTGCACGAGCTTGTCGGTGTACTTCGCGAGCTTCAGCCATTGGCCGCTGGGCGTGCGGAGATGGAACTCGAACTCGCCGCCGTCGCCGTTCTGCACCGTTGCGAGGGCCGCGCCGAGGAACGGCCCGGGCGTCTCGTGTACGTCGATCGTGATCTCCGCAATCCGCGGGAGTTCTTTGCCAGTCTCGAACGTGTCAGCCGTCAGCGGCGTGCCGAGCGTGCGCTTCCACACGTGCATGTAGAAGTCCATGTCCTCCGCAGGGCGCTCGCCGGCGCGCGGGTAGCGCGTGTAGTAGAAGCCGCGCGAGTCGGGCGTCCACGCCAGCGAGCCGCCGGCGGTGCCGCCGTGGACGCGCGGCACGATCTCATCCACGCGCTTGCCGCTCTCAATATCGAAAATGTAGACATCGCCGCTCTCGGTGCCGCCCTGGCTCAGCGAAACCGCGACAAGCTTGGCGTTTGGCGAGACGACGTACCAGTCGATCGCAGAGCCGGCGTCGCCGCCGATGGTCGCCGGGTCCAGCAGCAGTCGCTCGCCGCCGGTTGAACTCAGGCTCTCAAGCACGACGAGATACGGCTGCTGGCGCGGCGGCTGCGACTTGAGCGCCAGAATCCGGCTGCCGATCGTCTGCACATCCAGCCAGCGCGTGACCGGGGCACTAAGGATCTCCGTCACGCGCTTTGAGACGCGAGCGCGCACGGGCTGCTTCTCGAGCCAGTGCTTCGCGGCCAACGCCTGCGCGAGCGTCCAAACTTGGACGTCGCGATTCTCGGCGTCTTCCAACCAGCGATAGTCCTCGCGAACTTCGACGCCATGGAATCTGTCAGTGACCGGCCGTTTCTCAGACTTGGGGGGGAGTCCCGGCTGGACAAGCGTCAGTAGCGACTCTTGTTTCGCGCAGCCGATCAATGCAATCCCTGCCATTGCGCACAGTGTCATCACGACCAACGCCCGCGCCACGCTCGAAGTGCTTGCCATGCAGTCAGTGTACATCGCCTTGCGCGATCGCACGCTTCGCACGGCGGTTTCCGTATCCCGTTCCCTCGCTCAGGGCGTCGTCTTCGGCGCTTCCGTTGCCGGGGCCTTCGTCGCGCCAAACGCCTCGACGATCGGCCTCAGGAACGCCGCGTTGTCGAACTTCGCGCCCTCGTTCTCCAGCGGAGCGAACCGCACGATCACCAGTTGATACTGCGGCAGCACGAACAGCCGCTGCTTCCCCAATCCCGCGGCCATGTACACCGTCACCGGCTTGCCATCCGGCCCGTTCACCGTCTGGCTCTGCTGATCAAAGCTCCGCCGGCGCAGGCGCTCCGCCAGCGCTTCGCGCCACACGCCATCAGCGACGCTTGACGTCGTGTCGCCGCTCTTGAGCAGCCACCACGTAAGGCCGTAGTTGCCGTTCTTGGCGCTGGGCTCAAAGCACTGGGCCAGCAGCTCGGGCTTGAGCAGTTGCTTCATGCTGCCGTCGGCCTGTTTCCACGCGCCGTTCCACAACACGAACTGGCCGAACTTGGCCCATTCGCGGGCCGTGAGCTGCGCACCGCCGGGGAGCGCGGGCTGACCCTTCTGATCGCGCCCGATTCGCGCGACCTTGATCCCGATCGGATCGAAGATCTTCGCTGTGTAGTAGTCCCAGACCTTCTTCTGCGCGATCTCGCTGGACGCGAGCTTGGCTTCAAGGAACGCGCCGAAGGCGTAGAAGTGATTTCCGCCGTAGGCGAACTGCCCGCCGGGCTTGCCGGTCATGGTCTCGTTGATCGCGGTTCCGAACCAGTCATCGCGATTGGCGAACATCGCGCGCGTGCCGGGGACGCTGGGGATCCCGGCGGGCACCGCGTCTCCGCCGCGGCCGCCAGCGCCACCGCGACCGCGTCCGCCTTGCGGGCTGCTGTCGGGCTTCAGGCCGCTGCTCAGCGTCAGCAGATGGCGCACGGTGATCTGCTTCTTCAAGTCGTCCTTCGCCCACGCGCCGAGCGTGTCGCTGACTTTCTCGTCGAGCGTCATCAGGCCGTCTTGCACCGCGAACATCGCCGCGACGCCGGTGAAGCTCTTGGTGCCGCTGGCCAGCGGGTTCGCGCGGCTCGCGCCGCCGCCGTTGTCATATCGCTCGTACACCACCTCGGCGTTGTGCATCACGAGCACCGCCTTGCCAGCGAACTGCGTCGAGTAGTCCGCCGCGGCGTCGAGCTTCTTGATCTGCTCAGCGCTGAGCGCACCGAGATTGATCGGCGGGGCCCACACCGCGGACTTCGCGGGCTTTGTCGCATCGTCGGCGGGTGCCTTCGGCGCGTTGTTGAAGAGGCGATCGCGCAGGCGTGGCGTGTTCTCGACCGCCGCGGCTGAGCCGCAGGCGAGCATCAGCGCGCTGACGCCGACGAAGCTCAAGAACCCGCCCACGCGAGAGACAGTGCGCCGCCACAGGCCACGATGCAGACACGCGGAGAGGGCCATGTCGATACTCCTGACTCGGCGAGCGGGCGCGGGTGCGCTCGCGTCACCACACAACTCAACGTCGAGAACGATCGGCTATTGCCGCGACGGGGTTTGGGCGTCGTTTGCTCGCGGGGGGCTTTCGGTCACGCGCACGCAAACCCAGCCCCCGATGCGCAACCCCGCGTCCCCGCTTCTTGCCCGCCGGTCCGAGAGCACGCGAGCACTCTTCAATCCCATAACTCGCGTTCGGAGCAGATTCGGTCGATCGCGGTACACTCGCGCCATGGATACGCCGACCACGCCGACTGACTCAACACGCCCGCCCAATCTGGTGGTGTTTGACCATCCGCTGATCCAGCACAAGCTCACATACATCCGCGACTTGACGACGAGCTACCGGCCGTTTCGCGCGCTGCTGTATCAGATCGCCGGGCTGATGTGCTTTGAGGTCACGCGCACGTTTCCCACGCGCCCGGTGGTTGTGCAGACGCCGCTGGAGTCCACGCACGGCCGAAAGATCGCCGGCACCATCACCGTTGTGCCGGTGCTGCGCAGCGGGCTGGCGATGGCCGAGGGGATCCTTGAGATGATGCCCGAAGCCCGCGTCGGCCACCTCGGCCTCGTGCGCGATGAGCACACGCTTCAGCCCAAGGTCTATCTCAAGCGCCTCCCGCTGGACGTCGCCGCCGGCCCCGTCGTCCTCGTTGATCCCATGCTCGCCACCGGCGGCAGCGCCTCCGCGGCCCTCACCATCCTGCGCGAAGCCGGCGCGACCGACCTGCGCATGATCTGCCTCGTCGCCTCGCCCGAGGGCGTGCGCCGGCTGCACACCGACCATCCGGACGTGACGATCTACGCCGCGGCCCTGGACCGCCAACTCAACGAAAAGGGCTACATCCTGCCCGGGCTCGGCGATGCGGGGGATCGGATGTATGGGACGGGGTGAGGCTCCGGAGTGATCCCGTGTCTTTGCCTTGCAGCCCGGAGGGCTGCCGGAATGTAGCCGGAGGTGAAGCGAGTCTTCGAGCGAAACCTCCGGACAGCCTGCATGCCCGGACTCGCACCCCGGAGGGGTGCAGGAAGTCCAACGCCGATTCGTGCGCCAACGACAAACAGCAACCCGGCCCCAGCATGTGTCCACGCGAAAACTGAAGTTGCTCGCTCAGCGCGCCGGATAGAACGCCATGCGCCAGCACCGGACAACGTCGATAGTCGTAGCCGCCGCCGCGCTGCTTCTCGCCGCCGGGCTGATCGCCATCATTTGGGGACATCAAATCGCTCTGCTCACTCGCGGCCGCGCAACCGTCGCGGATCGACTGGCCCAACTCGCGCCGGTCCGCGCCGACCTCGAATCCAGCTTCCGCGCCGCGGCCGACCCGTTCCCGCCTGCTGGCGTCGTCATCGTCGCCCTCAAGCGCGAGCGCGTGCTCCGCGTCTACTCACGCCGCGAAACGCCCGGCGCACCGGCCACGCATCGACTCGTCGGCGAGTTTCCAATCCTCGCCGCCAGCGGGGACCTGGGGCCCAAACTCCGCGAAGGCGACCGTCAAGTCCCCGAGGGCGTGTATCGCGTCGAATCGCTGAACCCCAACAGCCGCTTCCACCTGTCACTCCGCCTCAACTATCCCAGCGACCTCGACATCCAGCAAGCCCACGCGGATGGTCGCGATCCCAACTCTCTCGGCGGCGACATCATGATCCACGGCGGCGCCGCCTCCGTCGGCTGCATCGCCATCGGCGACCCGGCGATCGAGCGCGTCTTCGTGCTGGTCGCAGAGACCATCGCCAACGGCGGCGACATTGAAGTGCTCATGTCCCCAAGCCGCTCACCGCTCGCGGAGATGATCGCCGACACGCCCGGGTGGGTCGCTGAGCGATATCGGGTGCTAGCGGCACGGCTTGGAGCGATCAATCCGCCGCTGCGCGAGCGCAGCGATGCTAGACCTTGACTGTTCTCAAAGTGAGGGAGACAGATCGCGGCACGTACCGGCCATTCGGCCTACGATTGTTGGTCATTTGGCCGATACGTTGTATGCTGTTAGAGCACCGCATGAGCAAGACCCAGTCAGCACGTCATCCGAAGCAAGCAGCCGCGCGCGTTGCCAAGCGCGCAGCCGCCAGCACGCTTGAGCTCATCAAGCAGGTTCGCCGGGGCTTGCCCTTTTCCCGTCTGCGCGAGCTTGAGGCCGCCGCCGCCCTCTCGCGTGAGGAAACTTCCGCCCTGATCTCCGTGCCACTCCGCACCATCACGCGCCGCGAGCAGGAGGGCCGTCTGCAACCCGACGAGTCGGATCGCGTGATGCGAGCGAACCGCCTCGTGACGCTCGCGATCGAGCTCTTCGAAGGAAACAAGCCCAACGCCGCGGCGTGGCTCAAACGCCCCCAGCGCGCACTCGGCGGCGAGTCCCCGCTGCAGTTCGCCACCACCGACGCCGGTGCCCGTGAAGTCGAACAGCTCATTGGCCGCCTCGCTCACGGCGTCATCACATGACCGCCCGCGCCTTCCGCGTCGTTCAGTCCCGCTTCAAACAAGACGCGTTCTCCGGCGAAGGTGCCCGCCTCCACGGCGGGCGCTGGAACTCCCCCGGCACGCCCGCGGTGTACCTCTCTGAATCGCTCTCGCTGGCCATGCTTGAGCTCCTGGTCCACCTCGATGACGAGTCGCTTCTGGAGAGCTACGTCGCGTTCGAAGTCCAGATCCCAGCGTCACCGATCAAGCGGGTTGCGCTCAAAGACCTGCCGCGACATTGGGACCGGTCGCCCGTGGAGCGCGCGTCGCAAACCTACGGCGACCGCTTCCTCACCACGCCCACAACGCAACTCGCCCTCGCACTCCCAAGCGCCGTCGTGCGCTCCGAGATCAACTACCTCATCAGCCCGCTGCACCCGCAGTTCAGCAAACTCCGGATCGGCAAACCGCAACCAATCCGCATCGACCGCCGCCTCCGCTGACAGCGCTTATTTGCACGATGTCAGATTCTGACATATCCTGTTATTAGCAGATTCGCGACTCTTCCGGCAGTGTGCGTCATCTGCCGGGCAGAAGCCGACCCGCTGTCAGGAGCCACCGATGAACGTCTCGCTCACCAAGAAGCTCGAAAAGTGGGTCCGCGACCAGGTCAAGGGCGGCAACTTCGAAACCGCCAGCGAAGTCGTCCGCGACGCCCTGCGCGACGCGATGCTGCGCGAGGAGAAGCTCGCCGCGCTGCGGGCCGCGATTGACGAGGGCATGGCGGACATCAAGGCGGGGCGGACCCGCGTCCTCGATGACGCCCTGTTCGAGGAGATTCGGCGACGATCGGCCTCGAAGCGTCTATCGGCGAAGCGGAGATCCGCGTGAACCGTGTCGAGTTGACCGAACACGCGATCGAAGACCTCGTTCAAATCCACGCAGCAATCGCGTTGCAAAGCCCGCAGAACGCCGACGCCGTGGTCATGCGCCTCCGAGCGCTTATCGCGTCCTTGGACCAGTTCCCTCGCCGCGGCCGCGCCCGCACGGACATCGCCAAGGGCCTCCGCGCCATCGGCATCGACTCACACGTCGTGTTCTACACCGTCCGCGCCCGGCGTGTCGTCATCGTCCGCGTACTCCACGGATCGCGCGACCATCGGACAGCTTTTCAAGACTGATCGCTCACCCCGTCACCCGCGACCGCAGGTTGTCCAGGCAGTTCATGAAGTTGATATACGCGTCGTACGGGCTCTCATACGGCGAGAAGTACTTGTGGACGTCGCCGTCGGCCCAGTACTTCGTACACATGTAGTAGAAGTGGTCGCTCGTCGTCAGCTTGCGCCAGTCTTCCAGTGCGAAGCGGGCGTTGTCCTTGGCGGCCTGATCGTCGCCGGAGGCCGCGGCGCTGAGGCGGGCCTTGACCATTCGCTCGAGGCGATACGTCTCGTTCAGCGCGTTGGCCTGCATGGCGTTGCCAAGCCAGGCGCTCAGGTCGCGCTCGGTGTCGGCCCAACTGATCACGTGCGGCACGTCGTACTCGCCCACCGGCTCAAACTGCGTGAACGCCTCGGTCGGCGTGTTGAAGTGGTTCTGACCCGGCGCGACGTCGAAGACCTTCTCCGGCATCGCGTCCAGGAACTTGAAGATGCCCGTGTCGGCCCACTGGTGCTCGCCGAACGTCTCATAGTCCATGAAGAGGTTGCAGACATAGCCGTTGCCGTTGATTTGGTTCACCCACGTTGCGAACTTCTCGGCGCTCAGCGGCCACTCCGTCCACCCGCGATTGCTGAACCGGAACGCGATGTCGTCGCTCAGGCGATAGTTCTTCAGCAGCAGCGAAAACGGCTTGCCCAAGGCGTTCTTGCCCGTGTGCGGCGGGCGATACAGGAAGTTCGGCGAGCGGTACCCCAGCAGGTTGTCCGTGCCCTCGCAGATCGCCCCGAGAAACCGCGGCTTGCCCTCGGCGTCCGTCATCGTGCTGATGTAGTGCGCAAGATCATTGCTGTAGATCAGCTCCGTGTTACGGAAGACCTTCGGCGTCTGCCCGAACAGGTCCTGGATCTTCTTCGTGTGCGCATCCACCTGCGCCTTGAACTCCTCGCGCGAGTACAAGAACGACAGCGAGTGGTAATACGTCTCGCCCACAAACTCGCAGCAGCCCGTCTCGGCCAGGCGCTTGAAGATATCGATGATGTCCGGGCAAAACTCCTGAAACTGATCCAGGGCCACGCCGGTGATCGCGTACGACACCTTGAAGCGGCCCTTGTGGCGCTTCACCAGATCAAGGATCAGGTTCGTCGCGGGGCGGTAGCACTTGTCGGCGACCTTGCGCGCGATCTCGCCGTTCTTCTTGCTGTCAAAGTAGAACGGGTCCGAATCAAAGACGCTGTAGCGCCGCAGACGGAATGGCTGATGCACCTGGAAGTAGAAGACAACGGATGCCATGGAGTGGAGCGTAGCAGGAAAGTGTTCAGCCTTCAGGGTTCAGCCTTCAGCTTTCAGCAGAACGGGACGCGATCGCGTCGCGAACCGAACGCACGCCACGCATTTCTGGCTGACAGCTCAACACTGGCGGCTGGCGGCTCCTCTACGTTTTCACGCTCGTGCCCATCGCGATCGCGGTCGGGAGGAGCGCCAGCACCGGCAGGAAGACCGCCAGTTCCACCGGCAGGCCGGGGATCGGCGAAAGGATTGCCAGCGTGCTGCCCACCAGCGAGCCCACGGCGACGGGCGCACATTTCACCGACTGCAGCACCATGTTCTTTGGCTCGCGTGTCAGGAAGAACGGAATCGCCACGATCAGCGACAGCAACACGCACACGTAGTTCGCCAGCCGTCCCCACGCGACGCGGCTCAACTGCTCCCTCACGTCCGGGTGCAGTCTCGGGCTCATCAAGAGATCGCCGATCTGCCGCCACGAGAGATTCTGTGCAAACGACTGCCGCTCCCGCGCCACCAGCCCGGTGTCATCCAAGTCGCTCTTGAGGCTCTGAATCGGCACGGGCGGGCCGAGTTCCACGGGCTCACCGCTCCCGGGCGTCGCCGCGCCGGTGCGGGCCCGCTGGACGACGCCGCGGGTGAAGCGCCAACTGCGGCTTTGCAGGTCAAACGTCGCGGATGCTGCGGTGATCTGCCCGACGGTACGCCATGTTTTCTGCTGGGAATCGCGCTCCCAGATGCGCACCCCCGTCATCGTGCGCGACGCCGGATCGAACCGATCCGCGTAGAACACCCGCCCCTCGCTGTCGGGCCTCAGCGTCACAGGGAACCCGGAGATGTCGCGCTTGCCCGCCTCCATGTTGTCGCGGATCAACAGGTGCGAAATCCGCGGCAGCACCAGCTCCTGATTCGCCACCTGCAGCAGGAGCATCATCGCCGCGACGACCATCACCGGGCGCATCAGGCGATAGAGCGACACGCCGGAAGCCATCACCGCCACCAGCTCGCGCTGGCGAACGAGCTGCGCGAACGTGAACCCCATGGCCCCCACCAGCACCAGCCCGATCAGGTAGTTGTAAAGCTGCAGCAGCCGCGGCCACCACAGGTCCACCACCAACAGCGCTGCCGAGAGCATCTTCCGCACGCCCTTGAGCTCTTCCCCCGCGCTCACCGCGTTCTTCACCGCGGCGTCGGCGAACCGCTGCATGTTCAGCGACGCGTCGATCATCACCACGAACGAGAACAGCAGCACGAGCAGGATCGCGATGTTCGTCAGGTAGAGTCTCGCGATGTAGCGATCGAGCGTGCTCAACCGGCCATTGTTGCCGCGCCCCGGCGGTCATGCGTAGCGAAAGCCCTTTCCCGGCCCCGGATGTGCGTCGATGTTCAAGACCATGTACCGCAGCGCGTCGCACACATGGTCCGGCCCGTCCTTCACCGGCTCGTTGCTGTACGGTCGGTCCGGGTCGTAGTGGTACTTCGTCATCGCCTCGATCAACTTGGTGCATCGCGGATGGATCAATAGTCGCGGCTTCGGCGCGTAATCAAGCCCGCCCGACGGAGTGCGGACGTGGAACAACGCCGGCGCCAGGCGTGCCTGCACCAGCCGAACGCCCACATGGATCGTCTTGCGGGCGTTGCGCACCGTGAGCCCGGCCCGCGTGAGCAAGTCCAGCGAGCTGAGCATCGTCTGCTCGCTGCGGTTGCCGCCCGCCGGGTCGATCGCCACCCACGCCGGACGCCCCCAGCGGCTGGAGATGATGCGCTCGATGTGCGCCGCCGTTGACTCGTTTTCGACGACCGACTCGTCAACGACGCGCAACAGGCCTTCATTCGTCAGCAGTGCCCAGAGAATCGCCGTCGGACAGCGCAGGCCGAAGTCCATGCCGCAGACCAGCGTCGCCGGCTCATCTCCACTCTCTGTCACCGGCACAACCGGGCTCGGCGCCAGCGGATCCTGCATCTCGCTGGCGATCGCCTGCGGGACGTCTCCACCCTCCGCCTTCACATGGATCTGCGGATCAAACTCTGGGTACACCGAGTCGCTGCGATTCGGCCTTGTGCAGAGCATCTCGCTGCGCCATTGCGAAATGCTGACCCGCGACTTGGCCGCGAGCGCATCGTCGATATGAACGTGCCCCGCGACCTTTGCGGGTCGCTCCTTCGCTTTGCCGCCACAATCTTCGAACAAGCCGCACGTCTCGCACGCGCGTTCGACTGGGCAGTGCTCCAGCACATCGACCACGCCCCAGCGAAACAGCGTGCGCGTCTGAGCGCACAGGCCGCGCGACGCCTTGACCGCGGCGTCCTCCGGCGAGATCGCCATCGCGTCCGGGATGTTCAGCGCCTGGGCCCCGCCCTCGCATTCGCAGACGACGCGCCACATCAACCCCATCGGCTTGTGCATCGTGGACAGCGCCTCGACCGACCCGCGCACCGTTTCGCCCCACGGCCCAGCCACTCGCATCGAACGCGTCGTGAGCTGCGCCGCGTCCCATACATCCGGCTTGAACAACTCGACCTCGTCACAGCGGACCTTCTGCACGCGCGTGCCGCGAACGGACGCCTGCGACTGAGCCATGATCTCCGCGCGCGAGCCGTTGCTGAGCCGGATGCGTTTGTCGTTGATCGAGCGCGCCGTGATCAGGTGTTCCAGCTCAGGACGCAAGACCAGCCGCGATAGATGCTCGTACATGCGTTTGGATTGATCGAGCGAGCCGCCGAGGATTCGCACCTCGATGCCGGGCTTGAAGACCATGTCCAGCAGCGTCGCGACGGCACCGAGGAACGTCTTGCCGCCGCCGCGATTGGCCCAGACGCAGCAATCCGCGGGGCCGCGCGCGACCGGGCCGTCCTCCTGTCCCGCCTCGAACATTCGCCCCTCAAAGAACGTGTGCGTCAGATAGCTCAAGGGCGTGGACGCGCCCTCAATCAGCCCCACGCCCGGCGTCACGATCTCCAGCCGATCACGCAGCAGAGTCAGCAACTCCCCCGGCGTTCGCGGCGGGCCGTCCTCATCCACCGCCCGCGCCACGTGCATCGCCGGCGACTCGATCTCTTCGCGCCCACCGCGCCGCTGCCCCGCGCTGCGTCGAGATCTCTTCGCCCCGCACGACGACGATGACAACAACGACCGACGCGCGCCACGCGCGGCACATGCCCGCTTCTTTCGTGATTTCACCCCGACCCCCTTGTGTATCCCCGTGCCCGATCACCCCGTATGCGAACCTTCCCGCGGCGCGATCACAATCGACTCTCGCGTCGCCACCACACACCCGCCGGAGACGAACGCCGCACGCTCACTGAGCAACGCCGCGCCTGCCAGCGGCCCCAGCAACAACATCGACGCGTCGCCCCGCGCCCGCGACGCGCGGCTGTCCATCGCCCACCGTCTCACCGCACGCTCCACGCCCGCCGCACGCTGTTCGCCCAGCGCTCGGGCGGTGATTCCCCGCGGCTCCATCAGCACCCACGCCGGCACACGCAGATCGCGCAGCGCCTTGAGCAGCACCCGCTCGCGCCGCGCTGGCGGACGATCCACCCGGCGCATCCCCGCACGCTCAAAGAATGGGCATGCCCCCGCCATGGCCGCGATTCCTTCGGTCAGCGGCGTCAGCGGCTGGGCCAGATACGCCCGCACCAGCGCCGTCGAGAGCCCGACGCCGCGATCGCGCTGATCGATGATCACCCGCGAGATGCCCCGCACCAGTTCGTTGACCACTCGGGCGCGCTCAGACATCGGCGCCGCGACAAACGCCGAGCCGCCGCCGAAGTGCTCCGGCCACGCGATGGCGCGCCACGACGCGTTTAGCACTGGTCGACTGATCGTCAGCACGCCCGCAAGGCGTCGCGTCTGCCGCGACCGTGCGCACAGCACGAGCTCGATCGTCGCCGGCGGCCCGGCGCGATAATGCGCGTCGGCAAGCTGGAAATAGTCGCTCCGCTGGCCGGGAGAGATTTCGTATTGATGCTGAAAGGGCAGTTGCGTCATGCGAGGTCTCCGGATGTCGGCGTGGTGAAGTCAAAGCCAGCGTGATCGCGAACGTGGACCCGCGCCGGACGACGCGCATCGAGCGACACATGGACATCCGGGCGCAGCGCGTCGATGAGATCCTCGTGCGACGTCGCGATCATCAACGAACGCGGAGCGTCGCCCGCGCTGCGTCGAATCGCCCGCGCCAGAGACGCGGCGCACGACTGCGCCGTGGCGCGATCGAGCAACGCCGCGAACTCATCGACGATCAGCGCCGTCGGCCTCCGCACCCGCGCAGTCGCAGCGAGCATGAGCGCAAGTGCTAGCCGCGAGCGTTGACCATCGGACAGTTCCCGTGCCCGCCGATTCAGCAGCCGCGCCTCGGCGAGGCCCGCATCCGCCAGAAACCCCAGCCAGGCCCGCGTGCTTACGCCTGTCGCCATCTCGATCATGCGGCGCGAATCGGTCGCCAGCGTGCGTGGGCTGCCGTCGCGACGAACAAGCACGGCGCATGTTCGCAGCGTCCGCCGCGCGGTCGCGAGAGCGGTGCTCTTGCCCGAGCCTGATGGCCCGGTGATCAGCACGACGCAGCCGGGATGTTCGAGCACCTGTTCACAGATCGCCGCGGCGACGCGCGAACGTTCGTCCGTGCGCCCTTCGCCATGCGTGACCGCACAATCCAAGGTCGCCAGCGGAATTCCCAGAATGATCGAAGCCTGCGTCAGACGCGTCGGCTTGGCGTTGCGCATCGCCCCCGGAGCGCGCGTCATCGCTCACCTCGCGCGGTCGCGGCCGAGTTCGCCGCCGCGCGCCGCGTCTGCGGCGTCTGGGCGTTGAACATCGCCAAGATCGCGTCGCGCTGCCGGCGCACGCCGTGGTACGTCATGCGCAGTGACGCCTGCGCGCCCTTGAGCGATTGTCCGCGCAGAAACACCTCAGTCGCCACCCGCGCCATCGTCGGGTTCCATTGCCCGCGCTGGCGGAGGACGAACGCCGCCAGCGGCGAAAGCAGGCGAGTCGCCAGCTCGCGTGCGCGACGCTGCACCCGCCGGGCCGGGACGTTGCTCAGTCGCGCCACAAACGCGCACGACTTTCCCTCGGCGTAGATTGCCTGCAGCAGCGCTTGGTCCTGCGCATCCAGCACGTCGGCCCGTCGCATCAGCACGTCGGCCAGCGACTGAGACGAGTCGCGTCGCTCGGCCCGGGCGACGCCGTCTACGGGGTTGAAGTCACGGAGTTCTGCGGGCTCATAGGTCATGGCGGGGCTCCCGTGCGAGGTGGTTCCGTTTCACGTGGAGTTCACTTGATTGTGAACTTCCTATTGAATACTGTTTGGTTATGGTTTGGCAACTACCGAACGAAAAAAGTACGTCAGATCGCGCGCAAAGCCGTCGCCCCCCACTCGATTCTCTGCGGGCGACGCCCGCAAGCCCACCTGACACGCAGCCCCGGCGTGTCACGCTGGCGCAGATCGTCCGTCAGGCCCGGCGGCAGCGCGGCCTCACTCTGGCCGCGCTCGCGACTCGCGCCCGCTGCACGAAAAGCCACCTCTCCATGCTGGAAAATGGCGTGCGACCCGGCGGCGGTGCCTCGCGCGAGCTCCTCATTCGCCTTGAAGACGCGCTCGGGCTCAACCGCGGCGTGCTCGTCCATGCTTCGCACTGGGAACGCGCGCCGGGCGAGGTCAAACTCCACGATGAACGCCTGCACGCCGCGAGCGCCGCCGCCCAGGAGCTCGGCGCGCTGGGCGGCCTCGGCTCGCTTGACGAGGCGTATCGCAGCGGCCGTCTGTCGCGCCTGATCGCCCGCCTGGACACACATCCGCCTGTCGCGTTGTCACCCGTACACCCCACCACGCCCACCCCGTTTTCGAGCGATCAGCCGGGCACTCAAAGTGCAAGCACGTTCGGCATTGAGGCCGACGGCGTATTGGTTCCGCTTGCATTGCCGATGGAAGTGCCGCTGATCAACTCGGTGGCCGCGGGCTCGCCGAGTGATTTCTCTGACCTTGGCTACCCGGCTCGCACCGCGGATGAGTACATCCGCAGTCCGGATATTCGTGACCCCGACGCGTTCGCGGCGCGGGTCGTCGGTGAGTCCATGCTGCCCGACTATCGCGAGGGCGACCTCGTGATCTTCTCGCCAAGCAAACCCGCGCGCAGCGGGCAAGACTGCTTTGTACGCGTCGAGCGCGACAACCAGACAACGTTCAAGCGCGTGTTCTTTGAGACCAGCGACGGGCGAGTTGTGGATATTGACGGTGTCGAGGGTGTCCGCGCCGAGCGTGTGCGGCTTCAACCCTTAAACCCGCGATTCCCCACGCTGACGCTGGCACGCGAAGACGTCGCGGGCGTGTATGTCGCGGTCAGCGTGATGCGCTCGATCGGTTAGCGGCGCCGCGAGCACGCCACGATCGAGTTCAAATCGGGCGGGCGATGGGCCCTGGGGCCTGCGTCGTTGTCGAGGCCATCATCGCATGCACGTCGGCCAGCACGGCGTGCGACAGGCGGAAGGTCTCCTGCGCCGCAGCGACAATCGCGTGACGCTGCGTCGCATCGAAGGTCAACGCGTCGAGCGCGGACTTCCATTCGGCCCAGCGTGCTCGGACGAGCGGGCCGTGGGGGTTGATGAACGAGGTGCCGGCATCTCCGCTGAGGCCGAGGCTTTCCTTCATCCGCCTAGCGATGATGGTGCCTCCGTTGGTGGATCCCTCGAAGACATAGAAGATCCCCAGAAGCGACGCGGTCTCGTGCGTGGCGCACTCGTGAATGAACGCGACGAAGCGGGCGGTCGCCGGGCACGGGAGCATCAAGTCGGGCGAAACTTGTAGCACGCTCAGGTCATCGCGGAGCGCCGAGAGGTGGTAGTGGTGCTCGCGCAGCAGCGCGTGAACGCTCGGCGAATTCGCCGCGGCGCCGCGGAGCAGCGGCTCGAAGGCTTCTTGAATCGGCAGGTGCTGGGCGAGCAACCGGACATACGCCTCTCGCGCCCGCGCCGGCCCGTTGCTCCCGAAGAGCACCGCGTGCAGAGGGTGATTCTCGGCCTCATCGTGCTGCGGCTGCGTCAACGTCTTGAGCAGGACCGACAGCGGCATCGTGCCGAAGTCCGCTGTTGAGTGCGGAAGCGGACTTGTTGCGCCCTGCGGCGAACGGGCAAGCACTGGGCATTTCTTGATCATGGGGGGCTTCCTGTGAAGCGATGTCGGACGGATTGGAAGCGAAGTACCCGATCGCCAGAGCGGGCAACACCGAGTACAGAAGGACGCACTTGACGCCGCACAGCGTGAGGACTGTCGCCGCAATACCGGCAGAATATCGAGCACCTCGGGCGGCGAGGGTCTGCGTGGTTTGTCCCGGCGCGGGCTTTGACCCGCTCAAGAACGACCGCAGCCGCTGAATCGGGCATGATGAGGTCTTGGCGTCGGACGAGCGAGAAACCGAGTTCGAATCGAGTTCAGCCTCGTCAGCATGGTGATGGCTGGCAAAGGACATGCGAAAAACTCCTGGCGTGGCGGCCACTTGACATTGGCAGAGATTGAGACTCAGTCTCAGCTCTAGAGAGCATAGTGCGACGGTACAGCGGTTGTCAAGAAGCCAACCGTCGCGAGCGCGCGAAAGGAGTGGATGTGCGGCCAACGTCGCCACGGGTGCGCTCTGGGCGACGACCGGCGCGATCACGACTGGCGTTTCAGCACAGCGCTTGCTTAGTTTCCACCCGACACCAACGGCAGGTACACCAGCACGAACAGGTAAAACGCGATAGCCAGCGCGATCATCCCCAACACGATCTGCACCGCCATCACCGCGACCTGGCGCGCGTAGCCCTGCATGTCCGTCAGTCGCACCGCCTTGTACGCGATCGCGATGCCGATCGCCAGCGGGATCAGCAGCGCGAACCAGTACGGCTGCGCGTCGATCGGATCGATGAACGGGCGATACGGGCCGACTTCAGCAGGCGTGCTGCTGGCACCCGGCACGGCTTGCGCCAGCAACGCCGTCGAACTGACGATGACCGTCATCACGCCGGTGAGCAGTGTAAGGGTGTTCATGCGGCGCTCCCGCTCGGTGCGCCCGCACGGGTGCCCGCCTGAACACCCGGCCGACGGCGTGAATACGCCACATCAATGATTGCGATGAGATTCACGATCCCCGCGATGGTGCAGTACAGCGTGCCGATCTCGCCGACGCGAGCCAGCGCTCGACGGTTTGGCGGCGTGCCGCCCAAGATCCGCTCGCCGCGGCTGTCACGCGTGATCGGCAGCAGCTCGCCATTGGGCCCGCGCCCTTCGCCCGGGCGGGCCGAGCGCAGCACGCCGGTCCCCGGCTCGCGCACCTTGAACTGGTACTGATGCACCATGTCCACGGCGAACGCCGCGGGCCCGACGAACATCGTTCCCAGGAACCAGATCGAATCGCCGTCAGCGACCACCTCGGGCTTGAACGGCTTGCCCGTGACGCGGGCGATTCCCGAGTTGACGACGTTCTGAATCACCAGTTGCGAGTCCACTGCGTCCAGCCCCGCGATGAACAGCCCGCCAGCGAACAGCCCGCCGACGCCCGCAAAGACGCACGCGGCGCGCTTGGTATAGCCGAGATAGGCATGCCCCGCGCCGGGCAGGAGAAACGCGAGCACCGCCGCGACGGGCTGCCATTGCTCGGGGGTGTCCGGTAAAGCGGGCGAGTCGGCCATTGGTCGTGATGGTACACAGAGCGAATGCCCGAGCGCAAGCCCGCGGCTGTGTGAGCCGGAGTCGTCCGCGCGCGGCCGCGAAACGCGGCCCTTTCGTTGCCCAGCTTGCCGACGCGTGCGCACGCGTGTTGCGCACCACCGACCTCAAGTCGCACGTCTGGGGAGATTGCCCGAGCGTGAAGAATTTGATGGGTGTTGACTAGCGCATCGGCGTGGGTACGGTTGGGCGCACGCGCCGTAGAAACGTCGCGGGCGTCGGCCGGCGCGCAGATGTTCGGGAGGAGCGTTCCTTCCCCCTGACGCGACGCTGAGCGAGATCAATCGACGAGGCGAGCCATGCAGATCCTGGACGACACGCTGACGACCGACGAGCAGACGATGAGCCCGACGTACCCGCTTCATCCTTTCGCGCTGCCGCTGGCTGGCAAGGCGAAGAAGGACGGCGAAGAGGGCGACGACTTTGGCGACGACTTTGAGGAAGACGAGTTTGAGGACGAGGCCGACGAGACCGAGGAAGGCACCGAGTTTGACGGTGATGAGGAAGATGACGAGTTTGAGGATGAGGAAGAGGGCTTCGAGGGCGATGCCGACGAAGACGACGAGTTCGAGGGCGAGTTTGACGATGAAGAAAGCGACGAGGACATCTGATTCTCGCGTCGGCTGAAGAGCCCGCACGGGGTTGGGTGCCGCGCTCAATCGCTTGACCGTCACCCCGTTGTCGGGGATGCGGCTGCGAGCGAATGCCCCTTCATCGCGAGCGCCCCCCATGAGTGACCGAACCGATCCGACGAAGAAGACGCGGTCCACCGACGCACTGACGCCGAAGCACGAGAGCGTGGTCGATCGGCGCAGCGGCATCGATCGGCGGGCGGTGGAAGCGATGATCGATGTCGAGGCCGATGTCAAGGCCGGCACGCTCGGGCTGGACCGGCGCCGCGGTGCTGGACGCAGGCTCAGCGATTTCACCCGCAGCGCCGAAGAGGGTGAACTCACCCGCGAGCAGTTCCTGTTCGTGATGGCGATCGACGCCTTCAAGCGCGAGAACAACAAAACCTTCCCGCAGTGGACCGACGTGCTCGAGGTGGTCCGCCTGCTGGGCTATCGCAAGACCATGCCCAGCGAGGTCCGCGTCCGCTCTGGCGAGGACTGGACCGAAGCGGCCAACACAGCGTCAAACGTGCGGGCACCGGGCTGGAACCGGCACGCGGCGTGAATGGGAAGTGGCGGGTGCCACATGGCACATCGCACATCGCACATGGCACATGGCCACATCGCACATCCAAACTCAAAGCAGCAAAGCTCAATGCAGCAAAGAGAACCGGCTCTCCCGGGTTCTGGGTCTTCACGATTGCCGGTCGCCGATTCCCGATTGCCGTCTTCCCTCCGCACTCCGCACTCAGCACTCATTGCTCAGCACTGGCTTCAAGGCTCGGCACTCGGTTTTCCTGGCGCCGCCTCCGCTGCGTCGGCCCGCATGAACAGCACCTCGCCCTTGCTCAGCGCCTGACCCGGGCGGAGCGAGTGCTCACCCATCCACGCCGCGCGCTCGGTCAGCGTGGCGCTCCCGGGCGCAGGAGTCGCACACGACCACGTCGCCCAGAGCTTCTCGCACGCGCGAGGGATTGCCGGTGACAGGATCAGCGTCGCTACGCGAAGCGCTTCCGCACAGTGATACAGGATCGCGCCGAGCTGGTCGCGCAGCGCCGGCTCCGCCTCGATGCGCTTGGCCAGCTTGAACGGCTCCGTCGCGTTGATGTAGCCGTCAACCTTGCGGACCAGGTGCATGCCCTCGGCCAGCGCACCGGCGAGGTCCATCGTGTCCGCCGCCGCAATCGCGCGGCTCACGCTTCCGCTGATAATCGTCGGCCAGTCGTGCCCGGCCAACTCGCGCACGTTCTGCGGGTCCGGCACTTTCGAATCAAAGTACTTCTGGATCATGTTGCCCACGCGGCTCGTCGCGTTGCCGATCCCGTTGGCCAGATCGCCGTTGTAGATTTCGACAAACCGCGCGTGCGTGAAGTCCGCGTCGTTGGCCCCCAGAGGCCCGTTGCTCGCCAGGTAATACCGGAACGCGTCCGAGCCGTAGCGCGCGACATACGCGCCGATCACGTCGATATCGATGAAGTTGCCCAGCGACTTGCTCATCTTCTCGCCGTCACGGATGAAGTATGAGTGCGCGTACACGCTCAGCGGCGTCGCCTCGCCCAGCGCGTGCAGCATCGCCGGCCAGATCACCGCATGAAACCACACGATGTCCTTGGCCATCAGATGCACCGACGGCGGCCAGAACCGACGACGATCCGGCGTGTCGACCGCGGTGAGGTAGTTGCACAGCGCCTCGATCCACACGTACACGCGATGCCCCGGATCGCCCGGCATGAACACGCCCCACGCGTTCGGATCATCCCCCCGCTGCTCGCCCGGCTTCACCGCGCGGCTCACCGGGATGTCCTGCAAACCCTGCCGCAGCCGCCCGAGGATCTCGTTCCGCCGCACATCGGGCAGAATGAACGACGGGCTCTTGTCGATGTGGCTCTGCAGGAACTCCTGATACTTGCTCAGGCGGAAGAAGTAGTTCTTCTCAGTGCGTTTCTCGAGTGGCTTCTTGGTCACGGGACTGAGGAAGTTGCTCTCCTTCGCCACCGTCTCGGTGAGATACTCGTCTTGCGACGCGTCATACCAGCCGACGTAATCGCCTAGATAGATATCGCCCTGCGCTTGCAACTTGGCGATGTACGCCGTCGCCAGTGACTTGTGGTGCGGGCTGCTGGTGCGATAGAAAATGTCCTCGCGAATGTCCAGCATTGCGAAGGCCTTCTGGAACTCCGCGCTGCAGCGATCCGTCCATTCCTGGGGTGTGATGTTGTGCTCAACCGCCTTGGCGATCACCTTGTCCGCGTGCTCGTCGGTGCCGGTCAGGAACAGCACCTCTCGCCCGAACAGCCGGTGAAAGCGGGCCGCGACGTCCGCCAGCGTGGTGGTGTAGCAATGCCCGATATGCGGTCGGTCATTGACGTAGTAAATCGGCGTGGTCACGTACCAGGTCGTCATGCGTGAGGATAGCGGGCGTGCAATCGCGTTCGGGGCTCGTAAACGCCCGATGAATGGAATCCAGCCGCGAGGTTCACGCGCTTCTGGCGCCCTGTCCGCAGTTCAGAAACAGTCGTGAACACATCCCGAAGATCACACGCTCTCCGAATCCCCCCGAACCCGCGGCTTCACGAAGCCCGTATCGTTCACTAGACCGATCGCCCTCGCGACCGCTCACGAAACCACAGCACGCTTTGCTGGTGCAAGATCACGGAGGTTGGCATGAACACGCGCGACGACATGACAACGCCCCGATGCCCGTGCCAGGTGCGCACGCATCTGATCCTCGCCGTCGCCGGCCTCGTGCTCTCCATCGGCGCGGTTCGCGCCTTCGCTCAGCAGCCCGCTCGCGGCGGCCAGCCCGCGCTCGGCGGCGGACGCGCCCTTGACGCCAACTCGCGCGTCGGCGGCGACG
>VYLL01000112.1_pt1 | contig 32125 bp, 32 predicted proteins | sample 5114301 | NCBI WGS metagenome assembly VYLL01 (sample SAMN12291809, study PRJNA351875) | freshwater metagenome | isolation source: freshwater lake | place: USA: Michigan, MSU2 Lake | collected 2011-08-16 | reverse complement strand
CAATCTCAGAAGTCAAATCTTAATTGTCGTTAGCGTCATTCTCCACGGAGCCGTTTTGCGAATGGCCCATAACGTGAGTATTTGCGTTCGAGCGGGGCTTTCAAAGCCGCGTCCTGTCCCCGACACCGAACGCAATAAAGATACGAAAACGTAGGATTACGCGTCAACCCCGCTTGACGCAAATACATTGTTGTGCGCTGTATTTTAAATCTCAATTCTGTCCAGTTTGTATCCTTTTTTCTTTAACAAATTTAGAAGTCCGTTTTCACCACCCAAATGTCCCATGCCCACAGCAATGAAAACCTTGTCTTGGCTTATTAAATTGTCAATGTTGTCAAGCCAATTTTCGTTTCTATTGTCAACCAACAACTTTCTTGCTTCGAGTCCCAATTCTTTATCTAAATATGTGTCGGCAAAATAGTCAATCAGTTCCTCTTTGTATATGTCGAGCGACAATTCATAAAGTCCAAGAATGTATTCATCTGTCTCACCTTTGTCGATATTCGGAACTTTGGTCATTAATTCTAATAATTCTGCCGAAGTCTCAAGTCCCGTTAATTTTATGTTATTAGAGTCCGAAAATGTTATTAACTCTGACTCCATATTTTTTAAACCTTCTCCATATTTGTCTGAGATTACTTGATAGGTTCTAAATATCGTTTGAATTCTTATTGGTCTTTCGATAAATACTTTTTGGTCTGCACTGTCTTTAATGTTTCTTTCGAGAGCTAAAAATTTGCATTGCTTAAGTGTCGAAAGTACTTGGTTACTTATTTTAAGTCTGTCGTTTGGGTACAAATGAATTGTCCCAAAAATAAAACCAATTTTTTTGTCTTTGGAAGTAATTCTCCAAAGGAGTCCAGATTTGTCGTCTCGGTCATCTGAACATGAGATTGTCAGTCCAATTAACCACAGTAAAAACACACCAATCTTTTTCATTTAAAATATTGCGCACAACGTTTGTGTTTGCGCAGTGGTGCGCATCCGAAGCCGCGTCCTGTCCCCGACACCAAACGTTGAACGAAGATATAAACTTTGGGCTACACGTCAACGCACCATTGCGCAAACATTTTGTTGGTGGCTGCCCCCTTTACACCCAATCTTTATTGTCGGGGATAAACAAATTCTCATAAACATCTTGCCAGTCCTTATACGTCTTTGTCAACGGATAGTCCGTGTCGGTCAAATTTGATTGAGACCATGTCAGATGTACTTTGGCATATTTAAAGTCAGAGTCAAAAACTGCGAACAAAACATCATCGTTGTCTTGTCGTCTTGCAATAGTCTTTACGTCCTTTCCATAGAGAATGTGTCCACGACTAATTTCTTTTTCAAGTTGATTATTTAGTCCTTTGTCCGCGAAGTACCAAGGTGTCAAACATGGTTGCTTGCCTGGAATTAGTTCAACAATTGTATTCTCTTTTAATCTAAATACTTCGTAGTCGTTCTTAAGTTTAACGGAATATAAATCAAGATCCAGTTCACCGTTTTCCTTTATTTTTCTTGGAATGTCCAAGTATTGGTCAAGCTCTACATTGTCCAAGTATGTTTTCTCGGTCAACCTAAACTCATCTCCGGAAATAACTGGTCGAACTAGTAAGTATTGCCCGTGTCCCGCAATGGATAATATTTTCTCTATTTTTAATTTGGTCGTCATTGTCCAAAGGGGGTTGCCACCAACGACCCGTGTTTATGACGGCTGCGGATTTCGAAGCTGCGTCTTGTCCCCGTGGCCGAAACGAAATATAAAAACTAAACTTCAAATTAACACGTCACCCGCAGCTGGCATAAACACATTGTTGGCGCGCGTTGCCTTCAGTCCACTTTTACCATTACCAATTTGTCCGAGTTGAACATTGTCGCAGGTGAAATAACTTTTTCGTCCATTGGAATTTTGTCCCCGTAACGTTCTTTCATTTTGTTTTTAACAATGTCGTTCGTCAAGTCAAATTCTCTCAATTCTTGTAAGTTCCCAATCTCTATGTCCAACGTCTCTTTATAAATCTTCCAAACTAATTCCGAGCAATAAATTTTGTCGTCAGACCACTCGAAATAGGTGTCGTAGTTTTTACCTTTAAATCTCTCTCCAAAGTCTTTCATTTTTTCGAGGTTCTCATTTGTAAGCAGTCTGTTGCTGTCCTTAAGTCTTTTAACTACGTAATGAGAATTCTCTCCTCTTTTTATCCACTCGTTCAATTTTGTCAGCTTAACAGGCTGAACGGCTTCGTAAACGTAATACTGTCCGTCAGTCTCATAGATTATGCCCATGTGACTGTACTTGGAATTTGTCGCAAGTTGAATGGCTTTACTTTGACTTGATTTTGACGTCTGAAAAATTATGTCACCGTTTTGAAACTCTTTGCTGTCAACCGTCTTTGACTTACTTAGTTCTCTCGGTTTGTCCGCCATGATTCGGATAGTCACAATGAACAGTCCGAATGCTCCAATGAGTCCAAGTACAACTATTATAATAATTTTCTTCATCTGTCTCTACTCTGTCCGGCAATGAGCGCCAACGGTTGGCGGTATGGTTAGTTGCCGATTTCGAAGCACTTTCCTGTCAAGTTACAACTACTTTTGAAACGAGCTGTGACGCTCGAATACGCACAGTACCGGCAATTAACTATACCGCGTGTTATGTGCTGGCATTCATTCATTTATCAGTTTGTACTTATGAACTTTTATCTCAATCAAAACAGGTCTATTTAATGGGTTTCCTTTTTTTGTTCTTGGAGTTACTCGTCTTAAAGAAGTGAAAAGGAGATTGTCATTTTCTGAATGTTCAATCACAACATTAGCCGCTTTTGCAAGTCCGCTTATTATTTCTGCCGTATAATTGTGTTGAATTAATCGTCCGGTTTCATTGTCAAAATGGAATTCTTGTATTTCATTGTGTGTTGGTATAGACTTTGGAAATTTTGCAATTAAAAATCCTTCTGATTTTTCAGTCCATTCAATGTTTTCATTCATTAACAGTTTTGGAAGCGTGAAATAATTCCAAAAAGCGTAGTTTGCAAAATAGGCCATATCCAAATCGTCCCAAAAGAAAAATCGTCTGCCAAATGGAAAATATTGTCTTGCATTTTTTCTTTCTGCAACTACTTCATTGATTTCATTTTCCAATCTTACGTCATGACCGTCAAGAATTCCAGAAATACCTTTATTCTTTCCAATTGGGGTTAGTTTAGAAAACGGTCTTCCAATTTCCAATTTTATGTTGGCGTGGTCAAAGAATGGTCTTCGCTTTAATATAAAGGCAAGTCCTTTCACAGAAACTTCGGCTTCAAGAAATTTTGAATTTGCCCATAATTCAATTCCACCATAGGCTTCAATCGCTTTTTGTGCTGTCAAACTTAGCATTATTGTTTCTTATTTCCTGATAGTTTCACAATAATGAAAGTCGCTAAGAACGCTTCTAACACACTCAATGGAACAGCAAAATATAAAATACCAAAGGGTAATACTCCCATATTTCCTACTACTAACCACATAAACACAAAACCTACAAACCAAGATAGAAAAGTAGTTTGCGTGAGTGAAAATTTTCTTGAAATAATGTAAATGCCTATTGCAAAACATAAAGACCAAATTCCCCAAACTGCACCGTTAATTGGTTCTTCGGGAAAAGTTATTCCAAGTTTTGTGTAATGATTAATCCAATAGTCGTGTAAAAAAAACGAATTGCGAACAAATTCAGATATACTTATCCAAATTGTTGCTATTAAAATCGGTAGAATTGTTTTCTTAAAAAAGTTCATAATTTATTTCCTTTTAGTTGTTATTTAATTCGTTGTCTTTGCTTGCACATAACGTTTGTATATCGGAGACGGAGTCTCCTATATACCCCTATTGGGTGTTTAAAGTTAGGCCTTTTTCTAAATAGTCCAAAGGACTGACCAGTTTCTCGAACCCTCGTTTGGTCACGTGGGTGTATCTTTCTGTCGTCAGGCTACTTTCATGACCCAGCAAAGTCTGTATATAGCGCAAATCGGTACCCCGCTCAAGCAGGTGGGTTGCGAAACTATGCCGCAAGGTGTGGGCACTCACCCTTTTGCTGATGCCAGCATTCCTGCTGTATTTGTGGATAAACTGGTTTACGCTCCGGGGCGAGTACTGCCCTCCGTCAGGTCCCTCAAATAACCACTCCTTTGTATGGTAGAGCGTTTGATAATGTCGTAGATAATCCAACGCAAGCTTGGACAGCAGGGTAATCCGGTCTTTACGCCCTTTGCCGCCTCTGATATAGATCACCTTTCTGTCCTCGTCTATATCCTGCCACTTTAAGTTCAACAGCTCACTGATTCGCAACCCGGCCGAATAAAGCATAAACATCATGCACCGGTGCTTGGTATTTTGGGCGCAACCCAGCATCTTATGCATTTCGCCTTCAGATAAAACGGATGGCAAAAGCTTTTCTTTTATCGGCCTGTCCACATAATAAAATGTACGTTCTCCTTTGTTTACCTGCTCCAGATAAAACTTGATGGCGTTGATCGCAGTATTCTGGGTAGATACCGAAACCTTTCGAGTTTCGACCAAATAGCCCATATACCGGTCTACCGTTTCCTTCGTAATCTCGTAGATAGATTGAGGCTGAATAAACTCCACAAAAAGGCGCATCTGATTTTCATAGGTAATTCGTGTGCTCTCACTATATCGCATGCGAATTAGGCACTCACTATAGCCGTTGGGCAATGGCGTCATTTTCCTGGTGGGAACAGGAACAGTTTGCTTGTGTTCATCAAAGGCAACAGGCACGGCAACCGAAGTGACACCTGAAAGACATTGAAAAAGCAAATCAAGGTCTGCTGGCGAATGCTTTACATACCAGCAACCATGTGTTTTGCTATACAACCGATTGGGAAAATTTCGGATAATCTGATTGGCCTGCGACCCGAATCTACCCCGAATCGCGATGCAAAATATATCTCTATGCCAAAGAGGTACCAACTCTATTGTTTCCACACTTTTTTATTTGCAACAACAATAGTTGGTCAGGTTAACATTAGCCGTATAATAATCGAATAGTTACGTTTAGAAACGTTTAGAAACGGATATATTTTTCGGAGACTAGCCTCGATTGTCCTTTATATACTTGAAAAACGCTGTAATCTAGCAAGTGAGACCAAATTTTAGTAACTTCCAAAACGGTATTTGCTTTTTTCAAAGCAAAACAATTCTATCCAAAAGGGTTTCATCGCCAGAACAAGGAGTAACCATTTCTAAGCTCAAAGCAGCAGACTTACTGTTGATAGGGTTCCACGCACTCCTCCAATATTTGAACCCAGATCATGCATTAAGAATTAAATTTTGACTCATTAAGCTGACGGATCCCTCCTCGCGGCAGGATTTCAAAAAGTCAGGCCAATTTCAAACAACAATTTTTAGTAAAAAAAAAGCCCCGCTTTTGGCGAGGCTTATTTCTTGACAATTTTTGTTAGTTGCCGTCAGCGCCAACAGTAATGGTTTTTGTTACTCCATTTACGGTTACAGTGATTTCGTTATCACAATTACCAGTTCCATAGTCTACGGTATAAACTTTTCCATCTACTGTAAACTTCTTAGTACCACTCACTGCAATAAACACTTTGTTGCTGATTGCGCACGCTCTCGAATAAACCAAGTCGGCAGTAACCTCCATTGAATATGCCTTGCCATTACGATTTGTTCCGTTAGCCTTGCTACCAGCAGTAATCACCCACTTATCGGCATTTGGGCTTGAGGCTCGCTGCCATTCACGTGTAAAGTTCTGCTCGCGAGTAATAGTCTTGCCATCGCCAAAAGTAATTTTTCCGCCAACGATCACCACTGTGAATTTTGGATTACTTGTGAGGGCGGTTTGAACGTTAGTTAACGTATGTGTTCCCTCAATCTTAACTTCATTTCTAAAATACCCGTCAAAAGTAGTAGTTATCTTTGACCCGGGAGAAAATCTACGACCAGAATAGGCTACGTTTATTTTTCCTTTACGAACCACGCCTCTTGAATCTGTGCAGCCTGCTCCAAAGTCAATCAGGATTGAACCTGCCGGGGCATCCTTGTTTCCGGTTCTTGTGATTGTAACTGTTGCACATTTTAAACGGTCATCCAAATCTTTCAAGTTTGTAACCGGATCACCTTCTGTGCGCGCCCCATTATATTGTTGCTCACTAACTCCGCCAATTGATATGTTTGACATATCATTCGCTTCGTCCGAATAGGAATCAGAAACTGATTCAGAGTTTAAATTCTGGTTATCTGTGGCGTCAAAGACGGAGTCATCCGTTTTGCTACAAGAACCGAGAACCAATACAAAAGCAATCAAGAGCGTTGAAATGCTTTTTAATCCGACCAGATTTTTCATTGTTTTCATGAGGTTTTACTGTTTGTTTTGTTGCTTAGAGGTCTACTGATTCTAAAGGTTTAACGGGTAAAATAAAATCTATTAAAATGGCTCAATTCACTCAAAAAACCCATAATTCTTATAGCTTGAAAAGACTTGCTTGTATGGGGCTATTGGTGGCCTTGGTAACCTCAAGCGGCTTTGCACAACTTAAAATCGCTAAGTTAAAGTATGGTGGTGGAGGTGACTGGTATGCTAATAAAACAGCCTTGCCCAACCTTATTCGGTTCTGCAACAGCGAGTTAGGAACGGCTATTACCGATGAGGAAGATGTAGTAGAAGTGGGAGGAGTGGGCATCTTCAACTACGCCTATGTTTATATGACCGGCCATGGCAATGTGGTTTTTTCTACTGAAGAAGCCGGTAACCTTAGAAATTACCTGCTTGGAGGAGGATTCTTGCATATCGATGACAATTATGGGATGGATAAGTTCGTCCGCTTAGAACTGAAAAAGGTGTTTCCTGAGCTGGAACTGGTAGAAATTCCATTCAATCATGCCGTGTACCATCAAAAATTCAACTTTCCCAACGGTCTCCCCAAGATTCATGAACACGATGGTAAGCCAGCCCAAGGGTTTGGACTATTCTACCAGGGAAGATTAGTCGTTTTTTATTCGTATGAATGCGACCTCGGCAATGGCTGGGAAGATCAACGCATCCACAATGACCCTGAAGAAAAACGACTACAGGCGCTTCGGATGGGCGCAAACCTGATTTCGTATTGCTTCACGAATAATTAAGGGTACGATGTACGATCTACTAAGTACGATTCAGAATCTTCCAGGCAAACGGCCATTTTAATCTATTTGAGCAAGATTCACCAAAAAAAAATCAAAAATAATTTGCACTGAATAACTAAACTATTAGGTTTACAACGTAATTGATAGTTATGAAGGAATTAACCAAAGCGGAAGACCAAATCATGCAAATTTTATGGAAGCTTGAAAAAGCCTTTGTAAAGGACATTGTAGATCAACTACCAAATCCGAAACCAGCCTACAACACCGTTTCAACCATCGTGCGTATTTTGGAAAAGAAAGGATTTGTGGGGTACAAAGCGTATGGCAAAACACATGAATACTATCCGCTTATTGCGAAAGAGAAGTACACGCACTTCTATCTGAACAATATGGTGAAAGGATATTTTGGTGGATCATTTCAAAGCTTAGTCTCCTTTTTTGCCTCCGAAAACAAAATGGATGTACAAGACATCGATCAGTTAGTGAAACAACTGCAAGAACTAAAAAAAGAAAAGCCATGAGTTTACTATCCTACTACTTGCAAGTAAATATCGGACTTATTGCGGTGATTGTTGGATACTTGCTGTTGTTGAATAAAGAAATACATTTCAACTACAACCGTATGTACTTATTAGTAGGAATCTGTTCAGCGTTGATATTCCCTCTAATTACGATCAAAAATAGTGTTGCCTTTTTTCTTTCTGGCGGAGAGTCTATGACAACCTACTTACTACCCGAATTTACTATTGATGGAAATGTAAGTAATGCCGGAAACTGGATGAACATTCGTTACTGGTCAATACTACAAATACTCTATTTGACCGTAAGTGCAAGCCTATTGATTAATCTGTTCTATAAAATTTATCAGTTGTTAGTTCAGTATAAAAAAGTGATTACTCTTACCCAACAGGGAAACTTCAAAGTGATTCAGAACCTGGAAGGGTTTAAGTGCTTTTCTTTTTTTCAACTCATTTTCATAGGAGATTCTTACACTCCCGGTGAGCGAGAGCACGTGATCGCTCATGAAATGGTGCACGCCCGGAATTTTCATTCGATCGATATACTTTTGGTGGAATTATTGAAAATCTTCTTCTGGTTTAATCCTGCTGTTTACCTTTTTAAAAAACACTTAACATCACTTCACGAATTTCAGGCAGATAGCGTTGCCGTTGAAAAGTGTGATGCTGAACAATATTGCAATCTTCTGGCGAGGGTTGCACTTCAGTCGGCCGACTATCCAATCGCCAATCACTTTAATAATTCATTAACGCTAAAACGAATTTCTATGATTAAAAATGCAACTGGAAGGCTAAACGTGTGGAGAGTGATCTCCTCTCTTGTTATCATCGTGGGCTTATTCATCTTTGTTTCATGCAAAGAAGAAAACAAATCTGTGGAAAAGATTTCACCAAGCGATGAAGTTTTTGATGTAGTTGATGAGTCCGCTGCCCCGGCTGAAGGGCTAACTGAATTCTACGAATTCATTTCAGATCAACTGGTTTACCCAAAACAAGCTCGTCAACTGGGCGTGGAGGGTAAAGTATTTGTTGAATTTATCGTTAACAAAGACGGAAGTATTTCTGACGTCAAGGTAACTAAGGGAATTGGTGCAGGTTGCGACAAAGCGGCCATTGAGGTAGTCTCTGCGTCACCAAAATGGAAGCCTGGAAAACAAGCCGGATTAATCGTCAGGCAAAGGTTCACGGTGCCTATTCAATTTAAACTAGGCTAAGGAGTAAGAATAGAGGGAGTTAAATAACTTCCTCTATTCCTTTTCTAGGGCATTCCCAATACTTCTTCCAACTTACTCTCCAACGCAGCACCCCTTAAATTCTTCGCAATGATCTTTCCGGTTTTGTCCAGAAGGATGGAAAGCGGGATAGCATTGATATTGTAATCTTTTGCCGCCTGGCATTCAAAGTATTTTAGGTCAGAAACGTGAGTCCAGGTGAGGCCATCTTCCGCAATCGCCTTGACCCAATCTTCTTTATTGCGATCTAGCGAAACACCATATACCTCAAAGCCCTTGCTCTTAAATCGCTTGTAAGCCTTCACTACGTTGGGGTTTTCCTGGCGGCATGGGCCACACCATTTTGCCCAAAAATCAATCAACACATATTTTCCCTGGAGGGAAGAAAGTTTTACAATCTGTCCGGCAGGGTTCGCCAAAGCGATCTCAGGTGCTTGTTGACCGACCGCTGTGATCTTTATCTTTTCGGTCATCGCGCTCAGCTCTTTTGTAAATCGAGAGGTGGGCCAAGCTTTCTTGAATTTTTCTGTAGCCGACAAAAACAGGTCTATATTTTTGTCTTTATCAATTAAGTTGGGATCCTGAAGTAAATTAAATAACGCCAGAGACGCAGGCTGTTGCGCCAAAAACGCTGCCAACGATTTGGCATTTCTTTCGATAATCTTCGCAGCACTTGCTCGTAGTTCCGCCACTTTTATGTCATTTTTTGCGGCTACGGCCTTTTCATATTCTGTTTGCAGTGCCATCATCTCTGCTCCTCCTTGTGACTCACCCATCATTCGCTGCACTGTGTTGATCAAATCGTGATCTGGTGAGCCTTTAATGTCTACAAACCCTTGCTGGTTATTGCCATCTACGTTGAGCTCTACATTACTTCTATTCAACATTACATTAACCGCCTGCCTTCCAAAAAAATTTATATTGTAGAAGCCTGGTTCGGTTAAGCGCACTGTTTTGGCGAAAGTATAGTCCTTTTTCAACGTAATGGTATCACGTCTGCCAGATCCATTCTGCATGATCTCCTGAATGGAAATAGGACCTTGCTGGGGAAAACCCACTTTACCGGAAAGCACAATTGTCCACCCCGAATCGACAGCCTCGGCTTTTTTCTCAGGCGAACAGTTCGTTAGAATTAACGCGAATAGGAAGTTAAACACTATCATAGTTTTTGTTTTCATTCTGTTATCTCGATACTTTATTTATTGAGCTCTTGAACAATCAAATCTGTTGCCAGTTTTGGGTCTGCCTTGCCTTTGCTCCGCTTCATCACTTCACCCATAAACATTGTAACTATTGCTTTCTTTCCCTTTTTGTACTCGTCCACCTTTTGCGGAAATGCTGCAATAACATCTCTAACGATCGGTAGGATGGAATCCATACTGCTGTCTTGTACTAAATTTAGTTCCTCGGCAAGCAGCGCTGCTGACAGGCCAGGCCTTTCAATTAAAGCTGGAAACAATTTTTGAGCGGCTACAGCAAAACTTAACTTTCCATCGTCAATCAGTTGAATCACTTCTGCAACTTTGTTCGCCTCCAACGGAAACACTGCTATTTCCAAATTCGTTTCGTTCAGGTACGATTTTATTGGACCCATCAACCAATTGGAAGCCGCCTTATAGTTTTTAGTAAAGTTACAGATCAGCTCAAAATACGAAGCCATTTCTTTCGATTCCGTTAAAACATTAGCATCGTATGGCGGAAGGTGATAGTTTGTAATTAACTTTTGATACAACTCCTTGGGAAGAGTAGGCATAGAAGATTTAATGCGATTAAGCCATTCGTCTGCTATTTCCAGCGGGCTGACATCTGGATCAGGGAAATAGCGATAGTCATTTAGCTCTTCTTTTGTCCGCATGCTGTAGGTCTTTCCATCGGCAGCATTGAAGGTGCGCGTTTCTGAAATCACCACCTCACCTCGCTCCAGCAAAGCAGTCTGACGCTCTATCTCAAAATCAATTGCATGCTGCACGTTGCGAATTGAGTTCATGTTTTTAATCTCTACTTTTTTGCCCAACACGGTTGAATCCTTCAGCATCATCGACACGTTTGCATCGCAGCGGAGCGAACCCTCCTCCATATTTCCATCGCAAATTTCCAGATACCGTACTAGCTTTCGGATTTCTGCCATTAGGGCTCCTGCGTCTTCCGATGATTCAATCACAGGCTCTGTCACAATTTCTATCAAAGCAGTACCGGCTCGGTTAAAGTCGAGCAGCGTATCCGTTTCACCTTCCAAGTGAATTGACTTGCCTGCGTCTTCTTCCAAATGAATTCGATTTAAGACAATGTCTTTTTCAGTTCCGTCTTTTGTTGTGATCGTCACGAAACCACCCACACAAATAGGGGTGCGATCTTGCGTAAGCTGGTAGCCTTTTGGCAGATCTGGATAGAAATAATTCTTGCGATCGAAGATTTGAAATCTTGAAATTTGGGAATGACATGCCAAACCCATTTTAATGGCGTGCTCTACTGCTTTCTTGTTCAGTTTGGGCAAAGTACCGGGGTGCGCCAACGTAATTACACCCACGTTCGTATTAGGCGCACTGCCATATTCAGCTAAATCTGAATTGAAGATTTTGCTATTCGTTAATAGTTGAGCATGTACTTCTAGACCGATGACTACTTTGTATTTATTTGAAGTTGTCATCATTCATTATCTTGTATAGGCAGCAACAACAATTTCTGGAAGAAGTACTACACCAACCAAAGTAGTCTTATCGATATTTTCAATAGGGGAAATACTATCACCTAGCTTGAAAACAACAGGGATAACAAATTTGTTGTTCTTCTTTATTTGATACCAAACTTCGGGAGCCTTGCGAAGAACGCGGACTACCTCCTCTGAACATCCCCCGCTCACTCTGGCAGTTATTTTAGTGTTAGTCACCTTGCCCAGCGTGTCAGTCTCAAAATAAACCAGTACAGTACCTTGGTTACCAGCACGTCTTGCTGTAATTGGATACTTAATGTTTTCGCCAAAAAACGTATAGAAGGATTTCGCCATCAGGTGATCACTTTCTGATTCTAACCTCCTGATATAAAATAAAAAGCGATCCACGTCTGATAACGGGTACAAGACCTTTTCATACCCCTCCATTTCGGCTACCAGAACCTTTGTCGTATCAGCAACAACCTGAAAGAATCCAGCTGCGTTGGTATAGGTCACGCTTGAATCCAACCTAATCAAGACATTTCTTAGCGGTTGTTTTGTTTCCTTATCGCACACTCTTCCCACATATACATGCTGAGAAAACCCAAAGGTGGCGGCAAAGAAAAAAACAATAAACAAAGCTATTCTCATGTCGAGCTAGATCAATAATTTTGCTTTTTGCAGCACAAGTTCCAATCCACTACTATTCTTCCCCCCAGCCGTAGCAAAAAAGGGTTGCCCTCCCCCACCGCCATCAATTTCCTTGGCCAGTTCCTTCACCATATTGCCAGCGTGATACTTTTTAGTTGCCTCCAATTTTTCACCGATCATCACAGCAACCTGTGGCTTACCTTCAATGTCAGCAGCGAGTATCATCAACAGATCATCAAATTGATTGCGCAATGCATAGGCGATATTTTTTAAGGCATCCGCATTGGGCACACTCACTCGCTCCAATACCAGCGTGCAACCATTGGATTTTGCAGCTTTAGTTGCAAGTATATCTTTTAGTGTGTTGGCTTGTTGCTGGTAAATGACTTCCAGCTTTTTTTCAAGACCATGTTTTTCTTCTACCAGCGTTTGAATAGATGCAACAACATCTTTCGGATTTTTGAGTTGTGCTTTGATCTGCCCCATCTCATTGTAAAAACCGTTCAGATATTCAAATGCACCCTCAGCCGTAACCGCTTCAATCCTGCGAACACCGGCAGCCACAGAACTCTCGGAAACAATTTTTAGTAATCCGATATTTCCTGTGGCCTTCACATGAGTACCTCCACAAAGCTCGACAGAGAATTTCGGGTCAAACGTGATCACCCTAACAAACTCTCCGTATTTCTCACCAAACAATGCCATCGCGCCCAGCGACTTTGCTTTTTCAATGGGCACATTTCGTTGTTCATTCAACTGAATGTTCTCTCTGATTTTTTCATTAACAATCGTTTCTACTTTCGAAACTTCTTCGCCAGTCATGGCAGCAAAATGAGAGAAATCGAAACGCAATATCTTGTCATTAACCAAAGAACCTTTTTGTTCAACGTGTTTACCCAGTACATTTCGCAAGGCAGCATGAAGTAAATGCGTGGCCGAGTGATTGGCCATGGAAAGTCTGCGCTGATGAACATTTATTTTGGCTTGAACTACTCCTTCTAAATTGGCAGGAAGTTTCTCCACCCAGTGAACGATCAAATCATTCTCTTTCTTGGTATCAACGACCGTAATTTTTTCCTGCCCTATTTCAAGTACACCTGTATCACCCACCTGACCTCCACTTTCTGCATAGAATGGAGTTTTATCCAGCACCAACTGAAATAGCTCTTTGTTCTTTTGTTTTACTTTTCGGTAACGCAAAATTTTTGACGTAGAGGTCAATTCATCGTATCCGATGAATTCTGGTTTCTCTGCATGACCGGCAGGCAGGTCGCCTCCATCAACAACCACCCAGTCTCCTGTTTCTTTTGCGGCATCTGCTTTGGAGCGGGATTTTTGTTTGGACATTTCTTCTTTAAAACCTTTTTCGTCTACAATGTGGTTTCCATCAATATAAACCTCAGCTCCTTTCTCTTTAGCAATTAGGCAAATTAGATCGAAAGGAAATCCAAATGTATCGTATAATAAAAAAGCAGTCTTTCCATCAACGTCATATTGGGAAATGAAGTAATACCTTAATTCATCAACAACTGTTTCGTAATCCCCTTGGACACTATCATTAATTATTTTGTTTGCAGATTCAAATTGAGTTCCTGAAATAGATTCAGATTGAAATAGACTACGAACAACAGCACTCAACTTTACATTTCCCTTTGGTGTTTTGTCTTTATCTAATTCAAAGTAAAAATTCCTAACAAGTTGAAATCCCGGATCGATTCTCTCGTGGAGTATTTGAAGACCCTTTTCTAAAGTCCTCAAAAAAGAAATCTCTTCTTCATGCACCACTTTGCTTACATAATCGAGTTGTTGATGTAGTTCGGGAAAAACATCTTTCAACTGAATTGCTAACAATGGCACTAAGCGATGGATGAATGGCTCCTTGAAATTCAAATAAGAAAATCCATAACGCACCGCTCTCCTTAGAATTCTTCTAATTACATAACCGGCACCGGTGTTACTCGGTAATTGCCCATCTGAAATAGCAAAGGAGACAGCCCGAATATGATCGGCCATTACCCGAACTGCAATGTCTTTCTTCGTATCAGTCCCATATTTGTAAGACTCTGGCTTAACATTATTGCAAATAAAATCCATTAACGGCCGGAAGACGTCCGTATCATAATTGGAAGTCTTGGCTTGTATGGCCATGCACAACCGTTCGAAGCCCATTCCGGTATCTACATGTTTATCCGGCAGTGGCACCAGTGCGCCAGAAGCCAATCGATTAAATTGGATAAAGACCAAATTCCAAATCTCTACAACCTGCGGATGATCGCTGTTGACTAGATCTCGACCCGCTTTCTTCATTCTTTCTTCTTCTGAACGCAGGTCAATATGAATCTCTGAGCACGGGCCGCAAGGACCACTCTCTCCCATTTCCCAAAAATTGTCCTTTTTATTACCATGAAGAATGCGATCCTCTTGTACAAAACTGCGCCAAAGGTCTTTGGCTTCTTCGTCCACGGGAAGGTTATCTCCTTTGTCGCCACCAAAAACGGTTACATACAACCTGTCTTTTGGCAGTCCATAGACTTCCGTCAATAGCTCCCATGCCCAACTGATTGCCTCTTTTTTAAAGTAATCACCGAAGCTCCAGTTGCCAAGCATTTCGAACATAGTGTGGTGGTAGGTGTCCAGCCCCACATCTTCCAGGTCGTTGTGCTTACCGCTTACCCTAAGGCACTTTTGTGTGTCGGCTACACGTCTGTTAGTCGAAATTGAATTACCCAAAAAGTAGTCCTTAAACTGCACCATGCCCGAGTTGGTAAACAGCAGCGAAGGGTCATTTTTAAGCACTAAAGGTGCGGAAGGAACGATTTTATGGCCTTTACTTTCAAAGAAATCGAGGAATTTTTGGCGGACGATGGCCGATGTCATATGCATTTGGTCGAATTAAACTTTTGATAAAGAGGACATTTTGCCTACTTTTATGAGTTCACAGTCTTACAAAAGCACAAAATTAACCCATTAGGTTCATTATAAAAGGAATTGAATAAAAGTTGGCAATGGCAGAAACAAAATTCAAGTACAATCCAAAAACGCTGCGTTACGAAAGGGTGATCCCTTCGATCGTAAGCATCGCGTTTAGAGGATTTGGCTATTTGATCTTTGGCTGCGTCTTTTTTGTGGGTTTGGTGATGCTTCAAAATTTTGTGATTGAAACCCCGCTTGAAAAATCGTTGCGTGCTGAAAATGAGGCTCTTCAACTTCATAAGAAAGTTTTGATGGCGAGTTTGCAAGAATCTAATGTGGGTATTCAAGCTCTTCGTAAAGAGGAGCACCAGCTTCACGAAAGACTTTTTGAAACCCAGGTTGTAACTGAAAACGAAACAGACGACTATAAAAAAGATGAAATATTAACCGCTGAGCCTACCCTATTTGCAGAGTGGGAAAAATCGGTTAGCAACAACTTCACTTCTGTTTTTAAAAAGGCGCAATTGAGAGATCAGTCATGGGCTCAACAGATTCATATCGACAAAACGAAGTTGAACAAATTAAAGCACCTACCCAGTATTTCGCCTATTCCTGAAATGGAAGCAGACAAGTTGGTATCTGGTTTTGGTAAACGAATAAATCCTTTCCATAAGGGAATATATCAGCATGATGGAATTGATTTCGCTATGCCTGCCGGAACGACTGTTGTCGCTACTGCCCCCGGCACAATTTTACGGGCTAACACCAGCAACCAGGTAGCGGGTTTTGGCAACTATGTTGAAATAGATCATGGAAATGGAATTATCACGCGGTATGCTCATTTGGCAGACCTTAATGTAAGATACGGTCAATCGGTAGCCAAAGGGCAGAAAATTGGCACCGTTGGATCGAGTGGCGGCTCGATTGCACCCCACCTTCACTATGAGGTGATACGCGGTGGTGTTAACGTGAACCCTGTTCACTACGTGGTGGGTACTTACTCCAGCACATTTTATAATAACCTTGTGCAGGCAAGTGAAAAAAGAAATCAGTCACTGGATTAATGACGAAGGTTAAGTATACATATAATCCAGTTACCTGCAAATACGATCCAATTCTCGTTACACCAAGGACATTTGGCAGGGCCACGTTTCGCTTTTTAGCCGTTTCACTTTTTATCGGTTTAGCTGGTAGCATCTATTTCCATTTCCAATATCCATACCTTGACGAGACCCTACAAGCACAGGAGAATGCATACCTAAAGTCGGAATGGCGCTTGCTCGGAAAGCGTCTGGACAATAGTTCTCAACAGTTGAGTTCCTTGGAAAAAAACGATGACCAAAATTTCCGTGTGATTCTTGATCTGGATCCTTTGTCACCGTCCCAACGCGAAGCCGGTGTCGGTGGTCGTCCAAAAGAGAGCGAAACGATTTCTTATCCGTTAATCAAATTAGCGTATGATAAGGCGGCAAAAATCAAAAATCGGCTAGATATACAGCGCCAGTCCATTGATCAGTTAAAAACAGAACTTGGGAAAAAAGAGCGTATGTGGGCATCGCGACCTGCCATTCAGCCAATTAATAACAAAGATTTAAAGCAACTTCACACCATTTTTGGTATGCGGATGCATCCGATTCTAGGGTATGTTCGCCCTCACAACGGACTTGATTTTACAGCACCGCATGGATCACCAGTGTACGCAACCGGTGACGCAGTGGTGATGTACACCGGATTTTCAACCTATGGAAATGTTATTTATCTGGATCATGGCTTTGGTTTTGAAACCAGATACGCCCATTTGACCCGCTATATAGTGGAACCCGGGCAAGTCATTAAAAGAGGCCAGATCATCGGATACGTAGGTAATACCGGTTTATCAGCTGCCCCACATCTTCATTATGAAGTGCATTATAAGAATGTGGCCATTAACCCGATCAATTTCTTTCAACGCGACCTCAGCAACAAGGAATATGAAAAATTGATTGAGTTGGGTAGTAAGTCAACTACGTCACTCGATTAAGAGAATTCCTAAATCTAACTATGTCTTTTTATCGCCAGCAATGGTATTGTACCTAAATAGGCCAAAGTCCGTGTGACGCTTTTTGCAAATAGCTTTTCTTCCAAACTTAACTTGTGGGTAAAGGTAGTCAGTAGGTCAGCTTTTGTTTGTTTGATGTATTGATCGATCGCTTTTGGAATATCTTCATCCAGGATAAGCTTAAAATCCAGCTTGTCGTAATGCGTTTTTTTAATAATCGCCTCTAAAGAAATTTTTGCGGCTTCCACCTTTTTGTCCATCGAGGGCACCACGTGTATCATATGTACGGCCGATCCATAAATACGTGCAAATTCAACGACAATATCTAACTCCTTTTGTGTGTCTTTCAAATCAGTGGCATACACGATGTGCTGTAAATTTTTGTATTGCGCAAACTCAGGTATTGCCAGCACCGGACATGGGCAATCGTCAATGACCGACACGGTGGTGCCGCCTAATCTCGCCTTCTTTAAGGCAGATGCTCCCCGCGAGCCCATCACCACGATATTCGTTTTGTTTTTTTCTGTAAAGCGCTTCACCATCTCAGCAACGGTGTGCGAGCGAATCGCTTTAAATTCAATTTGATAATCGCCCTTAACTGTACTTCGCAACTCTTCTATTAAGTTCCGCCCCTCCTCCTCGGTAATCTGGATGAGCGATTTTTCAATTTGCTTCATTTTGAGATTCGCCTTTGGCACGCCATCAAATCGCACAATGTTCAATATTGTGAATTCCGCTTTCACAGGTGCTGCCATCCGAAGCGCATAAGAAATGGCCACTTTAGATAAAGGAGAGAAATCAGTAAGAAGGACAATTTTGGGTACTGCCATAAAAATCGGTTAAGTCAAAAATAAACCATTCAACGCCATTAAAAAAGCGATTAAGGATGTAAATTTCCAATTCAAATTCAACACCAAAACAATGTGCAAAAAACCAATTCTCATAGTTTGTCTCGCCTTTCTTTCGTTAGTTGGGCAAACACAGATCAATTCAAAGCTCATTCAATCGCACATTAAGATTCTTTCCAGCGATTCACTGGAGGGCCGAGGCACAGGAACAGCGGGAGAAAAACTGGCGATTGCCTACATTCAATCGCAATGGAGTAAGATCGGGCTAGTGCCAAAAGGCGATGGAAAGTTATTTACCCAAAAATTTACTTTCAAAGGTGGAATTCATGGGACAGGTGAAGAAGGTAACGCTTACAATCTGGTCGGATTCATTGACAACCAAGCCCCAACTACCATCGTGATTGGTGCTCATTTTGACCACCTCGGTTTGGGAAATCAAGGCAGCTCGTTGGACGCAAATCCGCAAAACAAAATTCACAATGGCGCAGATGACAACGCATCGGGAGTTGCTGGCGTAATCGAATTGGCACGGCACTTCCAAACGAATAAAATCAAAGAGTCAACCAATTTTCTGTTTCTATGTTTCAGTGGCGAAGAGCTGGGACTCTACGGATCCAAGTACTTTACAGAGAATCCAACAATAGATTTGACAAAGGTGAGCTACATGATCAATATGGATATGATAGGCCGGTTAGATCCACAATCGAGAAGTCTGGCTGTTAGTGGAACAGGAACCAGCGCTGCCTGGGAACCTCTTCTTAAAAAACTATCATCTGAAAAATTGTTGATTAAAACTGACTCAGCTGGTGTAGGCCCTTCCGATCACACTTCCTTTTATCTCAAAAATATTCCGGTTCTGCATTTCTTCACTGGTTCGCATAGCGACTACCACAAACCGTCAGATGACGCAGAAAAAATAAATGTTGAGGGCGAAAAAGAAATTCTTGAATTGATTATTCGCTTGGTTGAAAATCTTGACAAGCAACCAAAGCTTACTTTCCTTGCTACCAAAAATAAGTCGATGGGGTCAGCTCGCGCTTTTAAAGTCACCATGGGTGTAATGCCGAGCTACACGTCAAGCGAGGAGGGACTGAAGGTAGATGGCGTAACCGAAGGAAAGCCTGCTCAAAAAGCTGGTATTGCGGCAGGCGATGTGATCGTTCAGATTGCATCTTATCAAATAAAAGATATCCAGAGTTATATGGATGCATTAGGCAAATTTGAAAAAGGACAAGTAGTGCCGGTAAAACTAAAAAGGGAGAAAGAAATTATTACACTCAACGTTACCTTTTAACGAGATCAAACACGCGTAAATTGGGTGTATTTCAAATTATCGCAGTTATTTTCTTCATTGCCCTCACCCATTTGAATTCTTCCATTCCTTATAGCTTGTAAGTCCCTCTCCCGAGGGAGAGGGGATGATGAACTGCGTGAACGTAGGACCTCAATGGGGTGAGGGTAGAAAAGGCGCGTCAATTTGAAATACACCCCGTAAATTTGGAAGTTTGACAATCATTTTTAAAATCCATTTCTGACTCTATTTTTGCAGAAGAAAACAATCAATACAATTTGACATGGGACGCGTATTTGAAAAGAGAAAACATACCATGTTCGCTCGTTTTGACCGAATGGCCAAAGCGTTTACGCGAATAGGAAAAGATATTGCCATGGCCGTGAAAGCCAATGGCCCCAACCCAGATAACAATCCCAAGCTTCGAATGGCGATTCGAAATGCAAAGGGCGCGAATATGCCGAAAGATCGGGTTGATGCAGCTATCAAACGCGCATCTTCCAAAGAAGAAAAAGATTTTCAGGAAATAGTATACGAAGGCTACGCTCCACACGGGGTATCTGTGTTGGTAGAATGTGCTACTGACAATCCGACCCGAACGGTGGCAAATATCCGGTTGCAGTTTTCCAAAAATCATGGCACTATGGGCAACTCTGGATCTGTCTCGTTTATGTTTGAACGAAAGGGAGTATTTAAATTCGAACCGTCTAAATTAAACTTAGATGAACTAGAATTAGACTTGATCGATGCTGGTGCGGAAGATATTCAACGGGACGCGGAAGAGACTGTCATCTACACCAAATTCACTGAGTTTGGCCATATGTCTAAATTCCTGGAATCTAAGAAGCTGGAGGCGAAAAGCTCTGAACTCAATTACATTCCCAACAGTACGAAAGAACTAACGGAGGCTGAGCAAGATGAGGTACTCAAGTGCATCGAAGCACTGGAAGCAGATGATGACGTGCAGAACGTTTATCATAATCTCGCTTAATAGATCAGTCGGAGAAGGTTTAATTTTTCTTCTTAGATAAAACGTCCAATTGACTTCCCTAGTGAGGTTGTCGTCTACCATACGATTATTGTATTGCTGTATAAGGGCTCTCAACCTTGCTTGCATGTCAGAAACGGTATCCGGTAGTGCCTGTATTTCATTATTCTTTAGAAATGGATCCGCTTTAAAATCAAAGAGCGCGATTGAATTCTGTCCATCAAATTGAAGAAGATAGTTCCCTTGAAAAAACTGGTAGGTATTGTTTAGATAATTGAAGGCAAAAGGGCGGTCCTTGGAGCTAAATACATCGCGCCCAAACGCAACGTAGGGCTGATCATAACCCAAATAACCTAAGATGGAAGGCAAAATATCAACCTGCTGAACTAACTCATCCTTCATACCCATATCTTCTCGCCCCGGTTTATAAAAAATTAGGGGAATTGAAAAATAACCCCATACTGTATTGTATTGCGGATATTGAATTTCTTCAGTAGCATGATCTGCAGTGATCACAAATAGCGTATTTTTAAACCAATCCGCCTTAGCCGCTGTTTGAAAGAAACGCTTGAGCGCCCAATCTGAATATTCAATTGTTCTATAAATCGGGAGTGAGCCGCCTTTAAATTTATCTTGATATTCTTCTGGCAACTGGTAAGGATGGTGAGAATACACCGTAAACAAGGTGGTAAAAAAAGGTTGCTTGAACTCACTCATTTTTTTGGGATAGTAATGAAGAAACTTCTCGTCCCAAATTCCCCATATCCCATCAAAGTCATCGTCATTACCATATTCACCTTTTCCAAAATAGTCGGCAAAACCACTTTGGTTGGCAAATGCATCAAAGCCCATTGATCCGTTGAAAGCGCCATGAAAAAAGGTAGTCTAATATGCTTTTTCCTTTAACAGAATCGGGAGGCTATTCAATTTGTTTCCCGAAAAATGCGAGAGCACATAAGGCACTTCAATGGATGGAACAGAGCATATCGCAGAAAGTATTGCGTCAATCAGCTTGCGACCATTTGCCATTGAATACTTGAATGATCGGCTATGTGAAATACAGGCCACCCGCGGCAATGGTGAAGAATCGGTTGGCATCCATGCCCTGAGAAAACGCCCTGTTAAAAAGAAAAAAACTACTTTACTCGAAGAATAGAGTGCCCTGATTAACAATCTGCTGAGAACCAAAGCTAGATAGCTATTGCCACGAAGCTTGACTCGCCAAAATTGGCCAAAAGACATGATCGAAACATGGGTTTAAAACTGGCAAAATAGTGTAAACAGGCAAAAAAAGGACACAATGATTTCAGTATTTGTCTTAGTTTTGTTAATGAAGAAATATTGAAAAATGGCCAAAAGTCTTCATTTTGAAGCTAAGAAATCAATCTTTGCAACAACGGTTGCTAAAGCAACCTTCTTGTTTGCGCTGGTTCTCTGCAATTCTCACACAAATGCCCAAAACGTAAAGGCTTTCGGAATCTACGGTGGGTTCAATTTCCCAATAACCCTAGACGAAGGACTTTCTAAAGATCTACGCTATTTTGGCCAGTTAACTTTTCGAGCTACGCCCATTGGGTTTTCTTATGGCTATGATAAAGTGGGTTTCGGCTACGTGCTTACAACCTGCTACCTGCAAGTCGGGCAGCAGTTCAGTATCAAGAATTCGATTGGCGGAGACATCGGAACGCGCGATATTCAAATGGATTATATCAGTCTACCAGTAGCATTAAAACTCCATGTCAACGATATGGCTTTTTTCCGGATGAGCGCGGTACTGGGTCTAAACATCAACTACTTGTTAAATGGCCGCGAAACAATTACCCATACAGCATCAAAAGTAATTTATCCAGCTGGAATTACTATCCCGACAGATCCAGCTTACTTACCTGTATACGATGGCGTATTCATCCCTTCTGTAAATAATTTAGAGTACGTTTCCAATGATAAATTTAATTCAATCCAACTTTTTGCGGCATTAGGACTGCGCTCTGACTTCGATTTGAATGACGACTGGAGTATTAATTTTGACGGACGAGCAAACTTTGGACTTTTCGACTCACGCCAGGCTAGTTATGTTAATCAACTCAAGAACCCATCAGGAGGCGCAGACTTCAACGGAAACCCTGGAGCACCCGATCTTCCTGGTCAAAGGCGGGAGATTTACTTAGCCGTTAGCATAGGAGTATCAAGAATCATACAAACAAAAAATAAGTTTAAAACAAAAAGAACGGGCATTACCAATCGAGGAGCCAAAAACATCCCCAGACCTCGCAATAAGAGGCCAAAGGGTTAATATTTCAGAGTCTGAAGAAAAACAATAGTAACTATTTTTACTATGAAATTAAGAAAGCGACTCGTTTCATTGCTTCCTCATGCCCTTGCCCGTGCAGAATATTACTTTGGATAGTATCCATCAATTCTTTGACCCTATCTCGGTTGTAGCCAAGTTTTACAGCAAATATGTGAGATAGCTTCAACTCTTCGCTGTTCACATTTTTATCGATAGTCATCATATGAACTAGATCATATAGTTGATGGAATTTTTCGGTTGGATCGGTTGGAACTTCAAATATGACTTTGTTCGGGTTCTTTCGAATTTCCGTCAATTGCCCCTCGCTAATCCCATTCCTTTTCGCGATTGACTTCAGTAAATCATACTCTACATCATCAAAATTTCCGTCAATAGCGGCCATTTCAATGAGGTTTTTCATGTGGCTTTTAGCCGTGGATTTACCCTGACTAAAAGCACTCAACAAGTCTTTTAAATTCATGTGAATCTGGTTTATGATAATAAAAATACTCGATTTTTTACAAAATCAAACAGAATTGATCCATGGGGTGAATTTTTATTTACTGAAGGTTTTGCGGGCAGCTGTAAACGCTTCAAACAGAGTCAACTGGTTTCTATTGCGTGCAAGATTCTGGCCTTCAAATTGAGCCCCGTAATAAACGTCATTATTCAGATAATCTGTCAAAAAACGCAGTGCCTGCATATAAATCAAGAATTGCCCGGCCAAGAAAAATGAGTTTTGCTCGTCTTTGGACAATGCACCTTTCATCTCGTCCGAATATCCTTGCACAATGGCATGGTAGAACATAGGTCTGACCTCGATTTTGGAGAAATCCGTTTCCTCTTCGTTGGTCGGTGACAAATACGTTCGCATCATATCGCCCACATCGCTAAAGAAGTAGCCCGGCATTACGGTATCCAAGTCGATTACGCAAATGCCTTTATTGTCCAGATCGAACAACACGTTGCTGATTTTAGTATCATGGTGAGTGACGCGCAGTTTGAATGCTGGATTCATGCGGATGCTATTGTATTCATCCACTAAGTTCGCGTAACTCCTTATTTGATTTATCTCTTCGGAACATGCGCTTACCCTTTGTGGATTCCCAGTTAGGAGCGCATTCTCAAATTGTTTGTAGCGATACGCCAAGTCATGAAAATTGGGAATCGTGACGTGAAGTTGTGCGGCATCGAAATCAGAAAAACTACTAGAGAATCTTCCAAACTGTAGCGCGGCTTCGTAGGCCTGTTCGGGTGTTTCAACTACTTGAATGGTCTTAGAGTTTTTAACAAACGGAGTGAGTCTGAAGTACCCCTTGCCCGTTTCGTAAGCTAACTCTTCGCCACTTTCTGTTTTAATTGCCGATACCAAAAAATAGTCAGACTCGATTGCCGTTAGATGATCTGCCAGCAAGCGAACATTAGTGGCGATTTTCCCAGGCTCTTTAAAAACGTTATCGTTGATGCGTTGAAGAATGAAGTTCTTCCCTTTTGCTGTTACCTTCCACGTTTGGTTAATCAATCCACCCGAAATTACTTCTAAGGAAGCGTTTTGAAATTGGGGGCTATACTGTTGAAGGATGCTGTTCATACACTAATTCACACAATGGCGTTAACCAAATCTTAGCCTATCCTAAAAATCCGCTGTCAGGTTGAATATAAAAATATTAATTCAGACACGTCCAGAAACAAAATTGAGCCACTATACGTGGCTCAATTTTATTGATTGCAAGACTAGACGTTAGTTTCGCTTCAGCGGCTGGTAATTCTTAAAAGGAGATATGTTTACTTTTTCCATCAACGTACGATACTCAGGCCATGTCTTCTCATAAAAGAGATTGACCCGTTGCATCAGTTTATTGATTTGCTGCTCCGCCTGTTGAAATACCCGTTGATCGGTAGCGCTAATTGCATCTTTAGACGATCTTATAAAAGACTGAGCTGTCCCCACGTAAGAAAGGGGCGTGGGTGTAGGCTGCCGCACGATGCCCTGACGTTTGTCTTCTTTACCAACGATATAGTCCATGAGCGCAGCAATTGAATCTTTAATAGCTTTTGTTTTTTCTGTCGCTTCTTTCAAATCATCTCTTTTTGCTTCCTTCATCTTCTTTTCAAATTCCTCAGCGATTTCTTTCGATTCGCGCAACTGATTCATTGCCTCGGTGCCAACTGCAGTCATTTTTTGTAAATCCTTCAGCAAATTATAGCGTTCTTCAATAACTGAAGATGGCGTTGCATACCTAGGGTCAGGTTTTACATTAATCATTGCCGAATCTTTCACACCACCAAAGGTTATTCTAAGCTTGTAAACGCCCGGCAGTACTTGTGTACCAGATGGCTCTGCGGCTCCGGCTTTTGTCTTTTCCCTGGATGGCTGGCGAACACCTTTTTCATTTAGCGACCAAGTAGTACGATTAAGCCCGTTGTCTTCCGGGGCTTTTTGTTTAATGGTTCGGATTTTCTCACCCTTACCATTGAATACTTCAAGCGTGAGCGAATCATACTTTGGCTTTTTGTCATCTTTCACTTCCTCTTTCTTTTCGTCCTTCTTGTCAACCGGTTTCGCGTCTTTCTTTGCGTCAACTTTCTTAACGTCTGATTTTAGCTCCTCTTTCTTTACTTCCGGCTTATTGATCACAAAAGAAATCATCGCGCTGGTCGTCCGGTTTTCACCTTGAAACATGGCATTGCCAGGGAACAAAATTCCAGCAGGATCCTGCGTTTCTACCTGATAAGCATCTGGCGCGTCAAAAATATGAACGACCTTACTCAAGACTTGTGTTCCTTCTTTCACCATCTCACGTAGCGGACGAATATCATCGAGGACATAAAGGGCACGGCCAAAAGTACCGATTGCCAAATCGTGCTCACGTGGATGAATGACCAAATCCATAGTCGGAACTCCGGCAGGATAGCCACTAGTCCAACGTGTGTAGGTCTTACCTTCATCTAAACTTACCCACAACCCATTTTCTGTTCCCAGGAAAATAAGTTTAGGTTCCACCACGTCTTGCACGACAGCGAGTGTGTAATTGTTCTCTCCCACTTGTGATGGCGTTATTATGTTTTCCCAGGTTTGGCCGTAGTCTTTGGAACGAAACAAATACGGCTTGAAATCAAACTGTCGGTAATTGTTTACTACTACAAATACCTCTGCTGCATTGTAGGTAGATGCTTGTATCTGTGGTATCCAGGCTCCTTTTGGCATTCCTGTAATTTTAGAAGTCAGGTTAGTCCACGTTTTCCCTCCATCTCTCGACAGTTGCACTTGTCCATCATCAGTACCTACCCACAACACACCTTTTTCTTTCGGGCTGGGCGCTATGGCTAAAATCGTGCAATGATTTTCAGCACCAGTGGCATCCATCGTGATCCCTCCGCTCTCATGTTGTTTTTGTTTTTCCTTATCATCAGTTGTTAAGTCCCCTGAAATGATCTCCCAGGTTGTTCCTTTGTCGCTAGACTTGTGAACAAATTGACTTCCATAATAAATGGTTCCCTTATCAAAAGGATCGAGGGCTAGTGCTGAATTCCAATTGAACCTCAACTTAAATGTAGCATCCGGATGAGTGGGTCGAATAATTTTTGTGTGACCAGTCTTGCGATCATATCTCCCTAGAAATCCTCCTTGTGACATGGCATAGCCATAACGATTGTCTTCAGGGTCAGCTTGCACATCAAAGCCATCCCCAAACATCACCGATTGCCAGTAGGTGTTTTGAATTCCACCGTCTTTCCAGGTATAAGCTGGGCCAACCCATGAGCCGTTATCCTGTAATCCTCCGTACACATTATAGGGCTGATCCATGTCCACACTCACATGGTAAAACTGACCGACCGGTATGTTCTCTACGAAACGCCAATTCTTTCCATAATCATGAGTGATGTTTAATCCGCCATCATTGCCGTCAACCATAAAAGAAGGGTCTTCCGGACTGATCCACCATGCGTGGTGATCGGGGTGAACACCTGAATACGGCAATAATTTTTGAAACGATTTGCCGCCATCTTCACTCACGTTCACTTCAGAATAGATGGTGTATAGTCTGTTTTCGTTTTTAGGATCTGCATGAATCTCACAATAGTAAAAAGGTCTATCTCCAATTTCACTCATCTTATCGTTCACCATCGACCACTTGAAACCACCATCAGTAGATTTATAAAGTGCATTTTTTTTGCTTTCGATAAGTGCATAGACCACATCTGGTTTGTTGGCAGAAATAGCTAAGCCCATGCGGCCCAGTTCTCCTTCGGGCAATCCATCTTTATCTGTTTTCTTTGTCCATGTTTTGCCACCGTCAAAAGTGATATGAAGACCAGAACCCGGGCCTCCTGACTTAAATGTCCAAGGCCAACGTTTGTGTTGCCACATGGCTGCGATCAATTTATTCGGATTTGATGGATCCATGATCAGCTCTGCGCAACCTGTTTTGTCATCCACAAACAAAACCCTTTCCCAGTTTGCTCCGCCATCAACCGTTTTGTAAACACCGCGCTCAGGATGTTCGCCCCAAGGGGAACCAATAGCCGCCACATAAACCACATTTGAATTTCTCGGATCAATAATAATGCGGTGGATGTTCCGCGTTTTTTCCAAGCCCATCACTTTCCAATTTTTGCCTCCGTCCAGACTTTTATAAATGCCATAGCCACCGTTCAGACTATTTCGCGGATTTCCTTCACCAGTTCCAACCCACAGCACCGAAGGATTATCTTGTTGAATGGCAATAGCGCCAATCGAAAGAACACTTTCTTTGTCGAAAATGGGTTCCCAATTGATGCCTCCACTTGTTGTTTTCCAGAGCCCACCAGATGCAGACCCGGCATACATAATATCAGGGTTATTGCGGACCACATCGATAGAAGTAATTCGCCCGCTCATGCCGCCTGGCCCAATGGAACGGGGCTTCATGCCCTTTAGTTTATCCATATCAAGCTTCTGTGCAAACGCAGCCTGGCTAAAAAGCCCTATCGCAAGGGCAAAAAGAAAGAGTATTTTTTTTCTCATGAATTGAATTTTTTTGGTGGCCAAATATAGCCTAATGACCAGTTCAATATGCGCGGACCTTTATAAAAGCGCGGTTTTAATGATAGATGGCAAACTAGATGCAATATCGGCTTGAAAGTCGCGGTCAAGCCCATTTTTCGAACCTCCCAAATTTTCAACACACCAACAGCCAAATTCCTTTGCGATAAAAAATGAATTGGACTCTAAGAAAATCGGTCAAATACGGCTATTTTTGACATTCAGATTAAAGTAGAACTTAAAGAAAATTGCGATGGCTGAGATTGTACGTATGCCCAAGATGAGCGACACCATGACAGAAGGTGTGATCGCCAAATGGCATAAAAAAGTGGGTGACACTGTGAAGACAGGTGAATTAATGGCAGAAATCGAAACGGACAAAGCCACGATGGACTATGAATCGTTTAACGCAGGCACTGTACTATACCTGGGAGCAAAAGAGGGCGAACCCGTTCAAATAAATGGCGTGTTGGCCATTGTGGGAAACAAAGGCGAAGACTATTCCGCACTTTTGGCTGGTGCAAATTCTGCAGCAGTCAGTGGTGGCGCAAAAGCGGAACAGCCAAAACAAGAAGTAAAATCAGAAGCGCCTCCTGCCATCGACACAACGGGAATAAAAGCTGAAATTGCGTTGATGCCTAAGATGAGCGATACCATGACCGAAGGTGTCATAGCGGTATGGCATAAAAAGGTGGGCGATCAAGTAAAGACTGGTGAACTGTTGGCTGAAATCGAGACGGACAAAGCTACGATGGACTACGAATCCTACAGCACCGGAACTCTACTCTACGTTGGCGCAAACGCGAAAGAGGCGGTGAAGATCAACGGTGTTCTCGCCATTGTTGGAGAAAAAGGCGCTGACTGGCAAACATTATTGAAAGCCCATGAGCAAAAAAATTCAGCGGTAATTACAGCTGCTGCTTCGTCACCCAAAGCTGTTTCTGCTCCTGCGGCTAACACCTCCAACGGCACATCCGATTCTTCGGCCAATGGAAGAGTAAAAGCTTCTCCACTAGCCAAAAGCATTGCAAAAGAACTAGGTTACGATATTAGCAAAATTGCAGGCACGGGAGATAATGGACGAGTGACCAAACAGGATGTAGAAAACTACAAACCTTCTGTTCAAACGGCTGCAGCTGCTCCATCAAAATCAGCAGCACCTGTTGTGTTGCCGCAAGTAGTGGGCAAAGAAAGCTTTGAAGAAATTCCGGTTTCTCAGATGAGAAAAACCATCGCGAAGCGCTTGGCAGAGAGTAAATTCTCTGCACCTCATTTCTATCTCACGATGGAAATCAACATGGACAAAGCGATCGAAGCACGCAAAAGCATGAATGAAATTGCTCCCGTAAAAATTTCCTTCAATGACATGGTGATCAAAGCGGTGGCTGCTGCTCTTCGCCAAAACCCAGATGTAAACGTAAGTTGGCTGGGCGATAAAATGCGCAAGAATCATCACATCCATATCGGTGTGGCTGTGGCCGTAAAAGATGGCTTGCTTGTTCCTGTCATCCGCTTTGCCGATAACAAATCACTCTCGCACATTGCGATGGAAGTAAAAGACCTCGCACAAAAAGCACACGATAAGAAATTGCAACCCAGCGATTGGGAAGGAAGCACATTTACTATTTCAAATCTAGGTATGTTCGGCATTGAAGATTTCACTGCCATCATCAACCCTCCGGATGCATGCATTTTAGCTATTGGTGGAATCAAAGAAACAGCGGTTGTGAAAAACGGCCAACTCGTACCTGGTAGCGTAATGAAAGTGACCATGTCTTGTGATCATAGAGCTGTCGATGGTGCTGTGGGAGCGGCTTTCCTTAAGACATTGAAAGGCTTGTTGGAAGATCCGGTGAGGATATTGATTTGATGGCCTGAAAAAACAAAAGTGGCGGCAAGGAAAAAAATCAGTAGGAATATTCTTCTGGCTTTTTTGAAGTCATTTGAATGAACAAGATTTATTGCATTTAAGCGAAAATCTATGGAGGTTGGAGAACCAATTGTAGCTTACAATAAAAAACACCTTACCATTGAGGAGTACTTAGACTTCGAAGAATCTTCTGAGGAAAAACATGAGTATTTTCAAGGAGAGGTATTTGCGATGGCTGGGGCAGGAGACCCTCATAATGAGATTTTCTCAAATTTATTTCTTGAACTTGGAAGCCAACTAAAAGGAAAAGGCTGTCGCCCTTACGGTAGTGACAAACGCCTTCACATTCCTGAGAATACTCTTTTCACTTATCCCGATATCTCGATTTATTGTGGTGAAAAAAAGAAATTCGAAAAGAACGAAAACACATCCCTAATGCCCACGGTTCTCATTGAAATCTTATCACCAAGCACAAAAAACTATGACCGAGGCGGAAAATTCAAATTGTATCGCGATATCCCTTCCTTAAAAGAATACGTTCTTGTTGATTCAGAATCTATCAGTGTAGAGATTTTTAGATTAAATTCAGTCAATCATTGGGAGTTGGAAGAATACAAATCAATAGAACAAAGCCTTTTGATTGAAGCCTTGAACGTGGCCTTACCGTTACGTGACATCTACGAACATACTGAACTTCATTAAATGACTGAAATACATTCTACAGCTATTGAGAAGAATAATGCTCGATAATGACTAAGGAAGATCACATTAAGTATTGGGTTACTACTTCCAAGAATGATTGGAAAAGAGCTGAGTCATTGTTGAAATTAAAAGACTATGCCTTTGCCCTTTTCTGCCTGCATTTAAGCATTGAAAAATTGGCGAAAGCGTTGTGGATAAAAGAACACGAAACTGATTATCCTCCACGAATCCACAATCTCATTACGCTTTTCTCAAAAACATCTTTCAGCGCAAATGACGATCAACTTTCAGTGATGAATGAACTTAACTTTTTACAAATGGAAGGGCGTTACCCTGAACACGCGAAGAAAATTCATCGAATAGCAAGGGCTGCTTACACAAAGGATTTATTTGTAAAAACCAAAGAACTAAAGCTATGCGCACTAAAGATGCTGCGATAAGGTACGCACAAAAATATCTGTTGATGACTAAAACACTCAATATTAAAGTTGAGAAGGCCATTCTATTTGGCTCTTATACCAATAATTCACAAAATCAATACTCGGATATTGATTTGGCTATCATTTCCAAAGACTTCACAGAGAATCCGTTAGAAAATTGGAAAAAAGTTGGATTGGCCACGATTAAATATCATCGCATAGAGCCACACCTATTCACCTGGAAAGACTATCAGGGGAATAGTCCATTTTTGATTGACGAGATTTTAAAAACAGGAATTGAAATTCCTATACCATAAGATGCAAAAAATACACGCTACCACCATTCTTGCTGTGCAGCACCATGGCCAAGTTGCCATCGGAGGAGATGGACAAGCAACCATGGGTAACACGATTGCTAAGAGTAATGTAAAAAAAATTCGGAGGCTGCAAGATGGGAAAGTGCTCACCGGTTTTGCAGGATCCACTGCGGATGCGTTTACACTACTCGATCGATTTGACGAGAAACTAAACGCGTATAGCGGCAACATGAAGCGTGCAGCTATTGAGCTAGCCAAAGACTGGCGCACTGATCGCTTTCTTCGCAGACTGGAAGCCATGTTGATAGCAGTGAACAAAGATGAAATTCTGGTTATCTCCGGAACAGGAGACGTATTGGAGCCCGATCATCAGGTGGCGGCTATCGGTTCGGGATCCATGTATGCGCAATCTGCTGCGTTGGCGTTAAAGAAACATGCTCCTCATTTGACGGCTGAGGAAATGGTGCGTGAGAGTTTAACCATTGCTGCTGACATTTGCATTTATACCAATCACAATTTGGTGATAGAGAAAATCGGCTAGTCGGTTTTTTCAGGTATTTCTTCGACCACTTCTTCCGCTGGTAGCTCGGGGTGTTTATCTTCCAATAGAATAACAAACGGCTTGAGCGAGTTCGAGTAGGAAAGTAAAATTTTCAAAATTCCGACAGCCGGTACAGCTAGAATCATTCCTGCAATACCCCAAATCTTTCCTCCCACCAGTAATGCCACAATAGCTGCCAGTGCGTTTATGCTGATTTTCGAACCCGTTATTTTGGGGGTAATAAAATTTCCCTCTAAAAACTGAACAAAACTATGCACGGCAATTACTCCTACTGCATACCAGCCACTATCTTTGGTAACGAGAGCCAACAATGTCGGCAGCGCAGCTCCAATCGTAATACCTACATAGGGAATCATTGTCAGCATACCCGAGAGAAATCCAAAGAATATCGCGTGGTCAATTCCCAGCAATAACAAGCCGATGCTATTCAACACTGCGGCAATGAGTGTCACAAGAGTTAGTCCAGAGATGTACCCGCGGATCACAGCCTGAATCTCTGACTTCCATGACAAACTTGAGGTAGGCCAAACGGCCACCAAGAAATCATTGAATCGTTCGCGGTACAGCAAAAACAGAAAAATAGGCTTAATGGACATTTATTAGGCTGGAAACCTTGCAAATTATTGAATGCCATAGCTTTAGGTCAAATCAAAGCTATGAATAAAAAAACTGCATTCACTGCGGGTCT
>VYLL01000111.1_pt1 | contig 32240 bp, 27 predicted proteins | sample 5114301 | NCBI WGS metagenome assembly VYLL01 (sample SAMN12291809, study PRJNA351875) | freshwater metagenome | isolation source: freshwater lake | place: USA: Michigan, MSU2 Lake | collected 2011-08-16 | reverse complement strand
AATGAATAAATTAGCATTATTTTTAGCTTTTCTGACAAGCTAAGTCTTTTTTTTATGCGTTCTAATTATCAGACTAGACTTTACAGTCTGATTTTTTAGTCTAAACTCCAGTTGTGACCAACGGGATCGAGTTTCCCAGGAAGATTTTATCCTGCATCCGCGAGTGATTATCGAGGTTTTATCCGACTCTACGGCAGCCTTTGATAGAGGCGATAAATTTGCCGATTATCAAACTATCCCTGAATTACAGGAATATCTATTGATCGAGCAAAAACAAGTCCTAATCGAACAATATCAACGTCAATCTAATAACCTCTGGATTCCCCATATTTATCAAGCGGGAGATTTAATCACTATTAACTGTATTAACTTTTCTTGTCCGATAGAAACTCTTTATCAAAACCTAGAAATTCTTAGCTAGAATCTTCACCGTAAAAATAAATAGTAAAATGGGGTCAGGTACTAGGATAAATTTCCCCTATTTCCTAACCCCCCAACAACTTAGATAATTAACCCCTTTGTCGAGTATTAATCACCTCACCGGCTGCATTAACTAACTCTAGCTGTAGCGGCATTTGTCCCATAGCGTGAGTGGAACAACTTAAACAGGGATCATAGCAACGAATACCCGCTTCCACCCGGTTTAACATCGCTTCGGGAATTTCGCCACCATGGATATAATGTTGGGCGATTTGTTTCACCGTTTGATTCATGGCTAAATTATTATTACCCGTGGCAATAATCAAATTCACCGTTTCAATCAAACCATTTTCATCCACTTTATAATCATGGAATAAAGTACCCCGGGGCGCTTCACTAACTCCCACCCCTTGCAGATTATTAATTCCCGCTTCGGCCCGGCAGCGTTGAGAAACTATATCGGGATCGTCGATTAAAAGTTCGATACGCTCTAAACAGCCTAAAATCTCCACTAATCGGGCATAATGATAGTAAAAAGAAGAGGTTGCTACACCACCGACCCGATGGCGATATTCCCGTAACTCGATATCCGCTCCCTCCGTGCCAAAATGGGAACAAACATTTAAGCGCGCCAACGGACCAACCCGATAGATACCGTTGGGATAACCGAGGGGTTTATAGTAGGGAAACTTTAAATAAGACCATTTTTCTACTGATTCGCCGATATAATCGCGATAATTGTCTTCGCTGAGGTTATCGGCCACAATATTGCCTTGACTATCGGTAAAACGAATATGACCGCCGTAGTGTTCCCACTCGTCCCGTTTACCGACCAATCCCATAAACAGGGAAGGGAAATTACCAAAAGCGGCGATTTCTGTGGTTAAATTGTCTAGAAGTCCTTTAAATAGGTTTAAGGCCGTGTAAAGAGTCGCTTTAGACTCCGGCAGTCGTTCTTTAATCCATTGTCGCCCTTCTTCGCTCAGGGGAGAACGCACACCTCCCGGGACAGACCAAGCGGGGTGAATTTTTTTTGCTCCCAAAAGTTCAATAACTTTCTGTCCAAATTGACGTAAACGGATGCCCGCTCGCGCTAGGTCGGGATCGGCGGCGATTAAACCGAAAATATTCCGTTTAGCGGCGTCACTTTCCCAACCAAGCAGAAAATCGGGACTGCTAAGATGGAAAAAGCTTAAAGCATGGGATTGGGTTAACTGTCCCAAATTCATCAAGCGCCGCAGTTTTTCCCCCGCGGGGGGGATTTGCACCGCTAGAATTTTATCACCAGTTTTGGCGGCACAAAGTAGGTGACTAACGGGGCAAATGCCGCAAATTCGGGCAGTAATTCCCGCCATCTCCCACATCGGCCGTCCCTCGCAGAATTTCTCGAAACCGCGATACTCGACCACATGAAAACGCACGTCATCCACTTCCCCCCCATCGTCAAGGAAAATCGAGATCTTGGCATGGCCTTCGATCCGGGTGACGGGATCGATAACGACGGTTTTAGTCATAGTAAGTCCTCATTGTTCAGGAGTTCCACAGAACGGTATTGTGGAGAGTGCGATCGAGCTTGGTTTAGACGATAATTTATCCCGATCTCCGCCCTGCTGTCTCTATGATAGTTATTACCCCCCTAGCAATCCTAATTTTTATAACAATTTTTCCCGATTCTCAATCGCAGCTAATTTGGCATTTTGTAGCAAATACTACAGAAAATAGTTCGGAAATCCGCAATGATTATCTCTCCCTTTGCTGGTGTTGATCGGTCATTATATATATAGAAGTCGGTTCTCGTCTGTTAGTTTTCAGCCTGGTTCTGCTTTGCTCTCAAAGCTGAGGGCGAAAGGGTCGAAAGTCGGCCAGATTGTTTACAGCTAATCGGGAAAATAACCTTTTTGTCCTGTAATCTTACCTAACAGTATCAGCGGCACTGCCGAGGATTCAGGAAAAAGCGACCCAAAAACAAGCGATTGTAGTTGATAGTCCTACACTATAATACTTTTGTTCTGGATGTTGAGAAAAAAGCATAAACTTAACATCATACCAAAGAATGAATTAACTTTGAACCTTTAGGGGATTGCCCGCGTCTAAAAGCGCAGGATACAATCAAAGAAATTCCGATCAAACTCATACCGACTTCAGATAAGCCAGACTCACCCGCGAGTCGGAATAGTAACAGACTTTTTCTGTGTCAAGGAGTCACCACCAAACCAATGCCCACAGCAAAAACCAACCAAACTCAACCACAGCCCACCCTCAATGCCGATATGGTGCGTACCTATCTGCACGAAATTGGGCGGGTTCCCCTCCTAACTCACGAACAAGAAATTATTTACGGCAAACAAGTCCAACGGATGATGAGCCTGTTAGAAGCGAAAGAAGCACTATCGAAACAATTAGGACGGGAACCACAGCGCTTGGAGTGGGCGGATTCGGTGAATTTAAGCGAAAATGAACTGGATCGCGCCTTGAAAACTGGCGATCGAGCTAAACGGAAAATGATTGAAGCTAACCTCCGCTTGGTAGTTGCGATCGCAAAGAAATATCAAAAGCGGAACATGGAATTCCTCGATCTAATTCAAGAGGGTAGTCTGGGATTAGAAAGAGGTGTAGAGAAATTTGATCCCACCAAAGGTTATAAATTTTCTACCTATGCTTACTGGTGGATTCGACAAGCGATTACCCGTGCGATCGCTCAACAGGCCCGCACCATTCGTTTACCCATCCATATCACCGAAAAACTGAATAAAATCAAAAGAACTCAGCGCGAACTCGCCCAAAAACTGGGCAGAAGTGCCACCCCTGCCGAGATTGCCCTGGAATTAGAGCTAGAACCCGCTCAAATCCGCGAATATCTCAGTATGGCTCGTCAACCCATCTCCCTTGATGTGCGCGTCGGCGATAACCAAGATACGGAATTGTCGGAATTATTGGAAGATAGCGGAGTTTCTCCCGATACCTTCATCACCCAAGAGTTATTACGGCAAGACTTAGCCAATCTCCTGGCCGAATTAACCCCCCAACAACGGGAAGTGATTACTCTCCGTTTCGGTTTAACCGATGGCAAGGAGTTATCCCTAGCCAAAATCGGTCAGAGAATGAACATCAGTCGGGAACGGGTGCGACAATTAGAACACCAGGCCCTAGCTCATTTGCGCCGTCGCCGGGCCAACGTCAAGGAATATATTGTCGCTAGTTAGTAAGATTAGCAAATAACCAAGAAGGAGAGTTCAAGCTCTCTTTTTTTTGGGTTTAATTAATATAGAATCCCGATTAGTTTTCACCTGTGGCAGTTCCGTCATGACTAGATCAACAGAAACAGCGACCCCAACACTATACGAAGAAGATTTTTATCTCTGGCTAAAAACCACGGCAGAACAATTAAAAAAAGGCCAGTTTGCCGAGGTGGATTTAGACAATTTAATTGAGGAGATTGAATCGATGGGGAGAAGTGAAAGACACGCGCTCAAAAGTCTTTTAACTCGTCTCCTAGAACATTTACTCAAATTAACTTACTGGCAATCGGAAAGAGACCGGAATGGTAATCATTGGAATGGAGAAATCAATAATTTTCGGGCAGAAATTCAAGATTTACTGGAGGATAGCCCTAGTTTAAAGCCCTATCTTCGGGAGATTTTTGAGCCATCCTACCATACAGCTTTAGAGGCCGTCCGGAAAAAAATGGGTTTATCCCCCGGCGGTTTACCCAGTCAGATAATTTTTAATCTCGAACAGGTTTTAGATCATCAATGGCTGCCGATCGATTGGGAATAAACTATTGACTGTCTAAATCACTCCTTAAATCGCTAAACAGTCATCAGTGAACTGAAAACTCAAATCTGATAACCGATACTAAATCCGTTGAGCATAGGATACTTATGAGGACAGGCAAAAGGCAAGAGGCAAGAGGCAAAAGAGGGAACAGATAATCAGTTTTTAATAACTAGATTTAGTATGATAACTGATAACTGATAACTGATAACTGATCTGGTTTTACTCAAGCAATTTCTTCAGCAGGGCATCCACTTCCTCCAGCCCAGATTGATTATTTTTCAGCACATAAACCGCTCGCGCTTGCTTAAAAGCTTCCTCCGCCTCTCTTTTTCGTCCTCGGCCCGCGTAGGCCCGACCGAGATTAAGATAGACATCAGCGTTATTGGGGGCGATTTCGGCCAAATCTTGATAGGCGATAATTGCTGCAAGATAATCTTTTCTGGCCAGATGGATGCGACCGATTCCCGCTTGTGCTTCCAACGATTGGGGTTCTAGGAAAACAGCCCGACGATAAAAGGGGAGAGCCTCGTCAAAACGCTCTTGTTTTTCGAGTAAAATCCCTATTTTTAGCTGAATTAAAAAATTTCCTGCACTTTGTCGCTCTATTTCCTTTAAAATTTGGGTTCCACCATTTAAATCGCCCTGTTTGAGCAAAAGGCTGGCCAGTTGCAATCTTAATTCACTATTGTTAGGGAATCTTTGCAGGGATTTTTGGAGAAAATCGAAGGCTTCGCTGCTTTTATTCTGTTCGATCAAGGCTTTACCCATGATTTCGTGGGCTTGCTGATTATTGGGGTCGAGAGCTAAAATCCATTGGTAAACTTCGCCCGCTTTTGCATAGTTTTTTTGCCGTAATAATACCACCCCTAAACCGAGGTAGTGTTGGACGTTTTTCGGTTCTATTTGGATAGCGTAGTAGTAAGAAGTGGCTGCATTGTCGTAATCGCCGATATTAGCCAAACTATAACCGAGGGCATGGAAAAAGTCGGGATTACTCGGATCGAGGCTTAAAGCTTTTTGGTATGCTTGGGCGGCGGCGTTATAATCCCCCTGCCGCGTTTGTAAAAAGCCGATCCCAGAGAAAATTTTGGCATTATTGCCATCAAGGGCGGCGGCCTGCTCGTAAATGGCTATAGCTTCCCCATAATTGCCATTTTTGACCAATTGCCGCGCTCGACGCAGTAGTTCGTTAACCTGTGAATCCTTGCTCACGATTGCCCCCGCCGGATTATCAGCGATCGCAATTGAGGCAGAGAAACAGCCCCCCGCAAGGAGACTGACGAGCAAGATTAAACGGGTAAATTGTTCCATCGCTTTACCTTTGTTAACGATTCTTAATTAAAATTTATTGTAAATGGTATTGACAAAAATCAACTATTCTGCATCACCCTTGGACGAGATTATTGCGGGCCTCTTGGGCAACTTGGGCGCTTTTATCGCTGGTTAACTGGGTCAAAACAGCGATCGCATCTTCCCCCCCTAAGCGGCCTAAAGCTTGAGCAAGACGATAGCGCAGTTGCCAGTCATCATCATTAGCCAAGGGAACGAGTAAAGAGACGGCGCGAGGGTCGCCTAGTTCCCCAAAAGCGCTAACGGCGGCCGTTTTTACCAGTTCATTATCGGAGTTTAGGGCGATTTCGAGCAGTTCAAAGCCCCGGGGTTCCCCCAATTCGCCCAAAGCGGCCACAATGCTAAATTGAATTAACCAGTCGCTGGATTGTTCATAGACGGCCACCAGATCATCGTAGGCTGCCGTTAATTTTAACCCCCCGATCGCATCGGCCGCGGCCGCTTTCACGTCTGCTTCGGGATCATTTAACAAGCGATCGCGTAGAATAGTTAAGGCCAGATCGAGATTCTGACGACCGAGGATATCTAGCTGACTTACCGCCGAATAACGCACCCTAGCGTTACTATCGTTAATTAAAGGCTGTAACATCTCGAAGGCGATTTCTGGGGCTAAATAACGCAGTTGATTAACTCCCGATAAGCGATCGCCATAATCATTGGAATCGAGCAGCCGTTGCACGGATTCGGGGGAATAATTCATAATTTGATGACACCCTTAACAATTGGACTGGTATTAATTGTCCCATGAATAGTTATCGAATCCTGACTATCTTGATCATGTTTAGTTCCCCGGTTTTTTGGGGCTGTAGTCCCCCCTCTTCCCCTAAAAAAGAACCGACGGCTAAGATAATCATTTCTCCTTCTGCCAGTCCGATTATTCCCCCATCAGACATTAAGGCTGCTAATCGTTATCGTCAATTGGGATTACAGTATCGTCAACAGGGAGATTTTATCAAAAGTATTGAGGCTTTAAAAAAATCGGTACAGTTAAACCCCAATCATCTAGACGGGAGAGTAATTTTAGGCTGGACACAACACCTAGCTAAACAACCTTTAGCGGCACAAACAACCCTCGAAGAAACGATTAAAATTGCTCCCGATCATGTGGCTGCTTATAATGCTTTGGGTATTGTTTATCTTGTCGGTGGTCATCTTGAAAAAGCCGTAGTCACTCATACTAAAGCCGCTAGTTTAAAACCCGATAATGAAATCGCCTACTATAATTTATCCCTCGTCTATCATCGCCTAAAAGATTTTGATTCAGCTATTACTAACGCTAAAAAAGCAGTTAAATTAGAGCCAAATAATCCCCATCCTCTTGTGGCTTTGGCAATGATTTATTTAGATCAAGGTGATAGTAAAAAAGCGCGGGATACCTATAGAAAGGCTAGGGATTTAGACGGTCGTTATCGACAAAAATGGTTTCTGGCACATCTGAAGGAAGCGGGTTTTAGTCAGGAGCAAATTAAATTAGTCGAAAAGTTACTATCTAGTTAGATTGAAAGTTATTATTTCCCCTTAAGATGCCTGTCGATGTCCCAGTTTTAGGAAAATAGTTTCTAAATCTTCGCGGCAAGTATAAAACTCCCTTAAGGCCAGGCCAGAAACGACTAAAGATTTCAACAATTCGGCACTATCTTCTAGGGTTCCCGTAAATTTAACTCGGAGAGTATTAGTATTAATAATTCTTTGCCAACTTTCCACAAAAACACATTGTTTAAGAGCGGTTTCTAAGGCTTCTAAATTGCCTAGAGTCGTAATCTGCAAGTATTGACCAGCTAGACGTTGATTTAATTCCTCTAAAGAGGTACTTTCCACTAGATAACCTAATTCCATTATACCCACAGAAGTACAAAGTTCCGCTAAATCACTAAGGACATGGGAAGAAATTAAAATAGTCATACCTGCCGATTGTAAGACTTTAATAATCTCACGAAATTGTAGGCGAGCGATCGGGTCTAATCCAGAAACCGGTTCATCGAGAAGTAAAATTAAAGGTTCGTGGATAATCGTTCGGGCTAAACTTAAACGTTGTTTCATCCCCCGGGATAAAGTAGCGATCAAATTATGACTTTTATTGGTTAATTGTACCAGTTCTAGAACCTCATAAATGCGGCGATGACGTTGGGAGCGAGGGATATGATAAAGACGGGCAAAATAATCCAGATAATTCCAGACATTTAGGTCATCGTAGAGGGGAAAATTATCGGGTAGATAACCTAAATTTCTTTTGAGACGGGGATTACTCTCATCTCTTAAAAGACGTTCTCCGTGCAGATATATTTCTCCCGTTGTCGGTTCTTCCGCTGCCGCTAACATCCTAATTAAAGTGGTTTTTCCCGCTCCATTTGGACCGATTAACCCGTAAACTTCCCCCGCTTCAATCTGTAAATCCACTTGATTAACAGCCCCATGGCGGTCAAATTGTTTGGTTAAACCAACGGTAGCAATGGCTAATTCTGCTGTGTTCATAAAGTTTTAGTAGTGGGATTGCTGACAAACTGGCCACCACATTCTTAACATTAACGTTTGGGTTTCCCGTTATCAATAGAACCATTCTTGATGGTATGGTGAGAACCACAACTAGGACAAGGCAATACAGGCGAAGAGGTGATTTTGTTCTGTGTTAGACTGATATTTGAGTAAGTCTAACACGAACCACAAAAAGATATTGATCAGAAAACTGATCATCAAGCTAGATGTTTAAAGACTGATTGGGTTCCAATTATTTTTTTTTTGTTAATGAATATTTTACACAGTTCATACCAGATAAGCAAGAGGGCTACGCCACTACCACCAAATCCTTACCTTGCGCTATTTTACCCCCGAAGGTGAATTAGTTCCCACTCCCGCAGAAGCGGCAGGCAAAGCAGAAAATCGAGTCCAACGGGAAAGGCAGAAAGCCGCAAAATTAGCGGCTAAATTGCGGGAATTGGGCATAAATCCCCAAGACAATTTCTAATTAGGGTTTGCTGAATTTAATCCCATGTATAGACGAGAATTACTGCAATTTATTGGCTCTCACGCTCTTTTTGGGGCTATTAATCCAGAATTTACTTGGAATTATCAAAATATTGACCATTGGGGCGAATTATCAAGGAATTATCGTCTCTGCACCACGGGAAAGCAACAAACACCGATCGATCTGAGTATAGTGACTGAAAAAGAGCTATACCACCCCACTTTTAATTATCGTCCTGTACCCCTAAAAATTCGCCATAACGGTCGTACAATCTTGGTTCAGACCGAAAAAGGTGGAAATATGAGGTTTCACGGCGAAAACTGGGATTTATTGCAGTTTCATTTTCATCACCCCAGCGAACATCAGATTAAAGGTCAGTCTTTCCCTCTAGAAATTCATTTAGTGCATCGAAATGGGAAGGGAAATTTAGCAGTTGTGGGTATCTTAGCCGAAATCGGCGCAAATAATCCCTATTTACAAACGATTTGGGATTATTTGCCCCGAGAACCTTCTCCTGAAATGATTATCCCCGATACTTGGGTCAATGTCGGGCTTTTACTGCCAGAAAATAGCGATTTTTATGAATATCGCGGGTCTTTGTCCACTCCTCCCTGTAGCGAGGATGTTCTCTGGTTAGTCTGGCAAAATACGATCAAAATTTCTCCCCAACAACTGCAACAATTGGCTGAGATTTTTCCGAGTAATGCGAGGAATATTCAACCCTTAAACGGGCGCTCGATCCTGCATTCCTAGCCGAAATTGTCGGCATTTTGGCTAATTTAGATAATTTTATCAACTTTTAGACCAACAATGGTAAATAACTCAGGAATGCGCTCAATAACTAAAGCTTCGGTGGCTGTCCAGTCACTTTCCTTAGTGGCTAAAACCCCCAGAACACTCAGAGGAACCTGTAGAAATAGGTGACTTAAGAGGAGAGCGATCGCAGCGATTACTAAACCTAAAAGCCGCCATTGGGGGAGATAGGCGGCCACGGCAGCCGCTAGAGGGGCAAAATTGTAGATTGGCCAAGTGATGAGAATTAAGAGGACGACTCCCAAAAGAGTAAGAAGACGATGGCGAGGACGTTTAAAAAGAGAGAGAATTTTTAACTGTTCGGGGGTGAGTTGACTCGGTTTTAGAGCAACCAACAAAAGACTAAAAATATCAAAAGGTTTTGTCCACTGCATCCAAAAGACGGGTATGATAGCGATCGCTCCTAGAAATAGCCATTCTAGCCAAAGAAAAGGCAAGGGATCGCCCACAGCTAAACCAATCCAAGCGATTTGTAAAAAGATTGGCAAAGCCGCTAACCCTGCCAGATGAATCCACAAAAAAGGTTCTGATTTCATAGAGGGAAGTGGGGAGATGGGGGAGTGGGGGAGCAGGGGAGTGGGGGAGTGGGGGAGTGGGGAAAAAAAAGCGGCCTCCTGACTCCTGACTCCTGACTCCTGACTCCCGACTCCCGACGGTTCAAGTCTAATTAACTGGATAAAGTGCGACGTTTCATGACCATTTCGTAGGCTTCGATAATGTCGCCTTCTTTCCAGTCATTGAATTTAGAAACACCGACACCGCACTCGAAACCGGTAGCTACTTCCCGGGCATCTTCCTTCATCCGTTTGAGGGAATCGAGAACTCCCTGATAAACAATTTCCTTGCCGCGACGCACGCGCAGGAAGCGGTTCCGCACCAGTTTACCAGATTGGACATAACAGCCCGCCACAGCCCCACGACCGACGGTGAAGACGGCGCGCACTTCGGCGAAACCGAGGTGTTCTTCCACTTCTTCGGGGTCGAGAAGACCTTCCATCGCCCCTTGAATATCATCGAGAAGCTTGTAGATGATATTGTAATCGCGGATATCGACCCCTTCCCGATCGGCGGATGCGCGCGCACCACTGGCAAGGGTGGTATTAAAGCCCACCACCACCGCACCACTAGCGGCGGCCAGATCCACATCGGTTTCGGTGATTTCCCCCGGAGAGGCGAGGAGAACGCGAATCTGCACTTCGTTTTGGGGTAACTGTTTGAGCGCACCGAGGATGGCCTCGACGGAACCTTGCACATCTGCCTTGAGGATGAGATTAAGTTCCTTGAGTTGTCCTTCTTGAGCTTGGATAGAGAGGGTGCTAAGGCTAACGCGACGGGAGGAGAGGGCCTGTTGTAAACGGGTGTTGCGTCGTTCGATCGCCCGTTGATCAGCGATTGATCGGGCCTCTTTTTCACTTTCATAGACATCGAATTCATCGCCAGCGGCCGGCACATCACTGAGACCGAGGATTTCCACGGCGAAGGAGGGGGTGGCCGCTTCGACTTTTTGACCGCGATCATCGATCATGGCCCGAATTTTGCCGAAAACGGAACCGGCGACGATGCTATCACCGACGCGGAGAGTGCCATTCTGGACGAGCAGGGTAGCCACGGGGCCTTTGGTGCGATCGAGGTTAGCTTCGATGACGGTTCCCTTCGCCAAGCGGTCGGGGTTAGCGACCAATTCCGCTACTTCTGCCACCAAGAGGATCATTTCCAGCAGATTATCGAGATTTTCACCCCGCAGGGCGCTAACGGGAACCATGATCGTCTCACCGCCCCAATCTTCGGCCACCAGTCCCTGTTCGGTCAATTCCTGTTTAATCCGGTCGGGGTTAGCTGAAGGTTTATCGACTTTGTTAATCGCCACCACGATGGGGACTTCGGCAGCCCTGGCGTGACTGATTGCCTCTTTCGTTTGGGGTTGTACGCCGTCATCGGCGGCTACCACCAGCACGGCTATATCGGTGACTCTCGCCCCGCGGGCGCGCATAGCGGTAAAAGCTTCGTGGCCAGGGGTATCCAAAAAGACAATCTGTTCTGGTTTGCCGTTATGTTCCACATCGACGTGGTAAGCACCGATGTGCTGGGTGATGCCGCCGGCTTCCCCCTGGGCGACTTTGGTTTTGCGGATCGAGTCGAGGAGGGTGGTTTTACCGTGGTCAACGTGACCCATAATGGTGACGACGGGGGGACGACGCTGGAGACTTTCCCAGTCGGAGACATCGATCATTTCCGTGGTTTTGATTGCCGCCGACTGGGTGCTGGGGGTTTCCACGGCGATCTCGAAGTCCCTGGCGATCATTTCGATCGTGTCCACGTCGAGAGTTTGGGTGATATTAACCGCCATCCCTTTAAAAAATAGGGTTCTGATGATCTCAGTTTCGGGGACTTTCATCAATTCCGAGAGGTCGCGCACGGTGAGACTGCCGGTGACGACGATGCTTTCCGGGCGTTTTTCCTCTTGGGGTTCTTGGCGCTCGCTTTTCTGTCCGCCAGTGTGGGCGGTTGGTTTACTGGGCCGCTTAACTTTGACTGCTGTTGGAGTGCCGGAGGTGGCAGCTTTAGCGGTGGGCGGTTTGGGGGGACGAGCGGTGGAAAGGGTAAAACTGGGGGTATTAATTAACCCGGACAGTTCCGATTCTAGATCATCGTCATCTTCAAAGAGCGCTTGGGTGCGGCGTTTGTTTTTGCCGGCAGTTTTGGCGGTTTTGGCCGCTTTTTTTTCTTCCTCTTCTTCTTCTTCCCAGCTAGATTTTTTGGCCATGCGAGGGGGCATGGTGGGTCGTTTGAGTTTTTTGGGCCCGTCTGCTCCGAGCAATCCGGTATCTGTATCGATTTCTGTGCCATCAACACCAGATTTCTTGGTGGTATCGGTTTCCTCCTCGCTGGTAGCCGAGATTTTAGCGGGTAACCCGGGGCGAACCGGGCGCTTCAACTCCACTGTCTCCCGCACTTCTCTAGCTGGTTCCGCCAGTTTCGGGCTTTTTCCGTCGGGTTTGCGGTTGAGGGTCGGTTTTTCTGGTTTAGCCAAGCCTACCCTACGCTCAGGACTAGGGGCGTTTTCGCTCTCGCCGCGCTCGCGTTTTTCTCCCCGGGTCCTGTCGTTACTGCCAGGAGCATTTTTAGATCGGGGTTCTGGCCGGCCCGAGGCAGTTTCAGGGCGTGGTTTCGGGGTTAGGGAAGGTCGATTAGGTGGGGCGATTAAGGTGGGGGCTGCTTCTGACACTAGCGGGGTTTCGGTCGGGGTTTCTTTAACACTGGGGCTATGAGATAGCATCTCTGCTGCAGTGGCGGGAGTTTTTTCGGCCGCCTCGTCGCGCCCTGGGGCAGCAACGAGGGGTTTAACCGGGGGACGGGGGGGGCTGATTAAAGTCGGTTTGGCCGAGGAACCGGCTTGACCGGGATAGCTTTCCCCTTCTTCGCCGGTTTCGGGGCGGTTGTGTTTATGCAGGGCTAAAATCTTTTGTTTTTTTTCTTCGGCAGGACTAGCCGATTCTCGCTGACCCGTGCTATTTTTACTGGTACTCGAGGCAAATCCCTTCGCAGCGATTGCTTTGATGCGTTGGGCATCCTCTTCGCTGATCGTGCTACTGTGGCTCTTGTACTCGATGTTCAACTGGTCACAGATGTCCAAAATGTCTTTGTTGTCTAGATTCAATTCTTTTGATAAATCGTAAATTCTGACTTTCGTGTTACTCATCCATTATCCCCCGGCTAAAGTGTTAGTGATCCTATAAGTTGGCTGATTTTTTGATCCTGTCAGGACTGTCCCCTTTCCATGCTAACGATTTTGTGGCTATGATCGTCAATTTTAATCCTGATTTGGACGACCTTGCCAGGCAGTCCCGAGTCGCTCTTGCAAGGATTCATAGAGCGTTTCGGGAATATTGGCTTTTAGGGCGCGTCCGAGACGATTTTTTTGTCGGGCTAGTTGCAGGCAGTTGGGCTGTGGACAGATATAGGCTGATCTTCCCATGCCTTGATCTAATTGTATCTGTCCGGACGGGTGTAGTCGGACAATTCGCCAAAAGGATTCTTTCGGGGCGAAGAGACGGCAGCTAATACAGCGTCGATAATTGACAAAGGTGTTCATTATCGGTCTAAATCCTGCGATTCTGGGTCTGTTTCAGCAGTTTTCACCTCTTGTTCGCCTTTATAGAGGGCTATATCCTTAATATCGATTTTCCAGCCCGTCAGACGGGCGGCTAGACGCACGTTCTGCCCTTCTTTGCCAATCGCTAAACTCAATTGATCCTGTGCCACCAGTACCAGTGCTTGTCTTTCTTCGGCATTAGTGAACAAAACTTGGTCGATACGGGCGGGACTAAGGGCATTGGCGATGTAGGTGGCGGGGTCTGGAGACCAACGAATCACGTCGATTTTTTCGCCCCGCAATTCGTTAACCACGGCTTGAATCCGCGAACCTCTGGCCCCAATACAGGCCCCAACCGGATCCACGTCTCTCTCTAAGGTATCGACGGCGATTTTTGTCCGCGAACCAACGTGACGGGAGGGGGGATTGGCTTCCCGGGCGACAGCAACAATACGCACGATTTCCTCCTCGATTTCGGGAACTTCGTTGGCGAACAAATATACTACCAAACCCGCCGCCGCTCTGGAAACGATTAATTGCGGGCCGCGGTGAGAACCTTCCAGGACTTTTTTGAGCAGCACTTTAAAGGTGGCGTTAGCGCGATAGTTATCGTTGGGTAGCTGTTCCCGTTTGGGTAGTTCTGCTTCCACTTCCGGTTGACCGTAGGTGCTTTGTACCATGACAATAGCGGCCTGTCTTTCAAAACGGACGACCCGGGCCTGTAAAACCGTTCCTTCCAGATCTTGGAACTCCTCTTGAATCAATTTGCGTTGGTTATCCCGCAGTTTTTGCAGTAAAACCTGTTTAGTTTGAATCGCCGCCATGCGACCAAATTCTTTTTGGTCGGGGGTGACATCAAGAACTACTTCATCCCCTAACTGGGCCTCATCGGCCACTTCTTGCACTTCTTTGAGACCGATGTGATGGTCGGGATTGGTCACTTCTTCGACAATAGTTTTAGTAGAAAGGATGCGAAAGCCTTCTTCTTCTACGTCTAATTCCACATCAAAGTTATTGAAATAATCTTCATGGAATTGAGCAGCTTTTTCTAAACTTTGGGCGCGTCGATAACGTTCGTAACCCTTGATAAGTGCTTCACGCAAAGCCTCCTGTACGGCATTTTTGGGCAGATTATGTCGTTGGCTAATTTCTTCGAGCATTATTTTTAAACCAGGCAAATTAACAGTAGCCATAATTATTTTTTCTCCTTACTTTTGAGTGATTAGTTTTTTAGCCATTAGCCTTGTATCAGTTATCAGTTATCAGTTATCAGTTATCAGTTATCAGTTATCAGTTATCAGTTATCAGTTATCAGATGTAAGTTTTAAGTTAATCAGTTAGTTATTTATTTAGGTTCTTCGTTACTTGGCATGGTTCGATAGGGGAGCATAAATCGACTAAATCCTTATCTGGTAAGAGACTTAATTGATTAGTTCGCTCTAGATCAAAAACAATTGACAAAAATCGCCAAATGCCTTTCTATATAAGGGTTACATCCCTTATAACCCCCGTCTATTGCATAACACCAACCGAAGAGCCTTTATTTATCTTCATCTTTATCCCTGATTACTGATTACTGATTACTGATCACTGATTACTGATTACTGATTACTGATTATTGCGCTGCTCATCTAAACGGACGCTGATGACGGTAGTGCGATCGATGCTCAGGGAGCGACCTTTTTGGTTAAGATAAATAGATTGCTCATCTCTACCTTGCAGTTTTCCGCGCCATTCTTTTGGTTTTCCCTGGCTATCCTGGCCGGTAACGATGACGGGAAAACCTTTAAAAGACTGAAATTCGCGCTCACTGCTCAGTTGTCGAGAAATGCCGGGGCTAGATATTTCTAAAACGTAGGCCCCGGGTAAGATTTCTTGACTGTCGAGGGCGGTTTCTAAGGACCGACTCATCTGCTCACAGTCCTCTAAACCGGTATCTCCCGCAAGATTGCGAATATCGACGCGCAGGACGGGAGGCCTTTTATTGGTTTGGAAAACGATATCGACCACTTCTAGCCCCAAGTTTTCAGCGATAGGGGTGGCTAGGTGCAGCAGGTCGGGAATGAGCGGATGGGTCATGATTTAGACAACAAAAAAAGCGGGCGAAACCCACTTCCCTAAACTGTTAGTGATTGGGATAGGCAGTTGTTAGACCACCTAGCTAAATACAATATAGCAAAAAACCGTCATCACTATTTGCCCCCGGGGTCGTGCCTGGGGGAAAACAGAACAGTGGTCACGATCGAGTCGATCTGTCACAATGAATACAGGGTAACTAGATATAGAGTCAATTATGGATCAAAAATCTCCACTCACCGTAGTTAGAGCCAAGTCAGCTAAGAATCGTGGTCGTCGGCCAGTATGGAAAGGGATTGTCACCACTTGGATGATTCTGCAAACCTTTGGCCATGTCACTCCTGCTTGGAGTCAAAAAAACCAAAATACCCTCACCTACGGTGAATTGTTAGAGAAGATCGACCAAGGCAAGGTAAAAAAGGTCGAAATCAATCCTTCTTTGCAGCAGGCAGCAGTTACCCTCGTCGGTCAAACGGACAAGGAGCCCCCGAAGGAAGTCAATTTATTTGACCAAAATCCCGAATTAATCAAGAAACTCGATGCTAAAAAAATTGAGTACGGCATTCTCCCCAGCACTGACAATTCAGCCCTGATCAATGTTCTCACTAACCTGTTAGTGATTATTATCGTCTTGGGATTATTGGTGTTTATTATCCGTCGTTCTGCCAATGCTTCCGGTCAAGCGATGAACTTCGGTAAATCAAGGGCGCGGTTTCAGATGGAGGCGAAAACCGGCATAGAATTTAATGATGTGGCGGGTGTGGATGAGGCCAAGGAAGATCTAGAGGAAGTGGTAACATTCCTCAAACAACCGGAAAAATTTACGGCTATTGGTGCGAAAATCCCCAAGGGAGTCCTGTTAATCGGGCCCCCGGGGACGGGAAAAACTTTACTGGCTAAAGCGATCGCGGGAGAGGCGGGAGTACCTTTTTTCAGCATCTCCGGGTCGGAATTTGTGGAGATGTTTGTCGGGGTTGGTGCGTCGCGAGTGCGAGATCTGTTCCGAAAAGCCCAGGAAAATGCCCCTTGTTTGGTTTTTATCGATGAAATTGATGCCGTTGGTCGTCAAAGAGGGATCGGTTATGGGGGAGGTAATGATGAACGGGAACAAACCCTGAACCAATTATTGACGGAAATGGACGGTTTTGAGGGAAATACTGGCATTATCGTCATTGCCGCCACCAACAGGCCTGATGTTTTGGATTCGGCCTTGCTGCGTCCGGGTCGTTTTGACCGACAGGTGGTGGTGGATTATCCAGATTCTAAGGGACGTTTGGCCATTTTGGAGGTCCATTCTCGCGATAAAAAGGTGGCTGCTGATGTGGCTCTGGAGGCGATCGCCCGGCGCACCCCCGGTTTTACTGGGGCAGATTTGGCGAATATGCTCAACGAAGCGGCGATTTTTACCGCTAGACGGCGCAAAGAGGCGATTACTATGGAGGAGGTCAACGATGCGATCGATCGGATTGTGGCCGGTATGGAAGGGCGCGCTTTAGTGGATAGTAAAGCCAAGCGTTTGATCGCCTATCATGAAGTCGGCCATGCGATTGTCGGTACTCTCTGTCCCGGTCACGATCAAGTGGAAAAAGTCACCCTGATTCCCCGGGGGCAAGCGCAGGGGTTAACTTGGTTCACTCCTGATGAAGAACAGGGTTTAACCAGTCGTTCCCAGTTATTAGCCCGAATTGCGGGATTATTAGGGGGACGGGTGGCGGAGGAATGTGTCTTCGGTGAGGATGAAGTGACCACCGGGGCCGGTAATGATATTGAAAAAATCACCTATCTGGCCCGACAGATGGTAACGCGTCTGGGAATGTCGGAATTGGGATTGATTGCTCTAGAGGAGGAGGGCAATTCCTATCTCGGTGGTGCTGCTGCTGGTTATCATGCCGACCATTCTTTCGCGATGATGGCAAAAATTGATTCACAAGTGCGGGAACTTGTCAAGCAATGCCACGATTTAGCAACAAAACTTATCCTTGACAATCGTGTGGCGATTGATCGCTTGGTGGATATACTGATTGAACAGGAAACCATTGACGGCGACGAATTCCGGCGTTTATTGACGGAATTTCAGCAACAAGCGGCTCGGTCAATGGTGACTACGGTTTAATTTGCCCTTCGTCTCCTCGCTTCGATTCAGGGGTTAGGAGACGATTTCAGCAGACAATCTGCTAATCAGTCGGACAAAGCCAGAATTAACGACTAACATTGTGAGCGGGAATTTTATTAATGGAATGGCCGTTATGATTGCCTTTGGTGGAGGCAATAATATTAGCTTCTAAAGCTGAAGTCATCTCGGCCAACATTTCTAGATTGAAACGATAGCCGACGTTGCGGACGGTTTGAATTAAATTAGGTTGCCTGGGATCGGTTTCGATTTTTTTCCGCAGAGAGAGAACATGAGTATCAATTGTCCGGGGATTATCGATTTCCTCGGGCCAAGCGCGACGCAGTAAATCGGCTCTTGATAGGGGTGTTCCCTCCGCTTGGGCTAAAACGTAGAGTAGGCTAAATTCTTGGGGGGTTAATTCGATATACTCCCCGCGAAATTGTACCCGTCTTTGGGCTAAATCTATTTTTAATTGCCCATAATCCAAGTGTAGGGGAGCAGCCCTACTGCCTAAACGACGGGTTAACACTTCTACCCTAGCCATAAATTCTTGCATTCCAAAGGGCTTTTTCAGGTAGTCGTCGGCCCCGGCTTTTAAACCATTGACCACATCTTTTTCGCCATTGCGGGCCGAGAGAATCAGTATTAAAGACTGTTTTTGTTGATAAAGCCAACGGCAGAGTTCGATCCCATCCCCATCTGGCAAGTCGGAATCGATAATTGCTAAGGTTGGTTGACGATGAAGGAAAGTTTGACGCGCACTTTGCAGGGTTGCCGATTGATTAACCAAATAACCGGCCTGTTGCAGATGCCAAGCTAATAGCGATCGCAAGTGCGGGTTGCCCTCAACAATAGAAATATGGATCGATACCACTTGAGTTTCTGCCCCATTACTGCACAGATTGACACATTGTCAGGGTATCAGAATTAATGTCAAGATGTTGTAACAATCGTAACATTCGTTAGCTGTCAGCTTTTTTCTCCCTGCTCCCATCTCCCCCCGCAACGCGCACGAAGTGGTCTCCCCATCTCCTCTTATGCTCAAAAAAAACTCGTTTACTTTTGCGTAAACGAGTTTACTTTCCATGATATGATTAATAGTCCTGGGAATTATTTGGCAACTGCTACCGGTGCTTTGACGGGCTGGGGCTGGGGCTGCAGGTCGCGCAAACTTGGGAAAAGGAAGTGGTTTTCCTCCACATATTGCGCTCCAAACAGTCCTTTTTCAGCCCAGAAATAGCGATCGGTTGTATGCTCGTTACGCTTAACAATCAATAAAGCTGGTGGGCTAATGCCTATAGCTTGAATATACTTACGCGCCGCAGTTACGGGTTTATCTTCGCCACTTTCAATACTATACTGGGGTATAAGTTCAAGTATCTTACGTCCTTCTTGACGACGGCGACTTTTACGTTTCCGTTTTCTGGCCAACCCAATTACCTCCTGTTTTGGCTAATCGTTGTAATGATAGTTACAAAAGCCGTAGCAATTATATCTGTTCTAGACCAAGAAATCAAGTGTCTCTCACAAACCCAATTACAGACAAGTTTGACTAGAAGCTAGACTGAGACTAGGTTTAAGTTTTTGTTACAAAAACACACCCACAAATATCGATACAAAACTTATTATTCTTAAACTTTTTTTAATATATACCGTGATCCACCCCGAAAATAGTGACCAAACCCTTGTCCTAATTGCTTTTTGCCGGTTGCCCTCGACTCAAGAGGAGGGTCATTCTCCCCTATGTAAACTGGGAAACAAAACTCGCAACCCTAGCTGTATCTAGGTTTTCTGATTTTTTACTTTTTACTTTCTTGGTATGCCCTTCTCCTCCCCCTCCCGGACTCCCCTGAGTGATGATTTTATTGCCCTCTGTCAGACACAGATGGAACTTTTGCGAGAGCAAATGGAAACGGACAGAAGTGCGGTTTATTTAACTGAACCTTTATCGAGTAATTTAATTCCAGTCGTTGTTTATCCGCCTTTTAATCCCCCTTCTCCCCAAAAAAAGCGGCTTTCCTTACAACCGGGGCAACCGGCGGCAGACTTGTTAACTGCGGTTAAGTTAGAAGATTTATCCCACCTCTGGGGTAATCAGGAGACCGTCAGCAGTCATCGCTTGTTTTTACCCTTAATGTATGAAGAGGGCATGATCGGATTATTGGTGACAACCAGAGAAAAACGACCTTGGCAAAGTTGGGAATTAACCCGGATGGAAAAAATCACCCAAACCCTCGCTTTGGCCTGTGTACTCGATCGCCAATTAGGAGAAGAACGTTATTATCGACAATGGCAACGTCAGCGCCTCGATACCTTTCTCCATCAAATCCGCAATCCCCTCACCGCTTTAAAAACCTTTGGTAAACTTCTGCTCAAAAGGCTTTTAGCCGAAGAAGGTAACGATCCCGCCATTACTGGTATTCTGAGGGAAAGCGATCGAGTTCGGGACTTAATCGCCGAATTTGAGGCACAAATTCAGCAAGAAAGCGAAAATTACCCCACCGTCGATATTCCTCTCCTGCAAGCGCAATCTTCCCCCACCGCCTTTCTCTTGCCTGCTGGCAGCGGCCAACTAGCTCCGATCGATCTCCATGATATTCTCGATCCGCTGCTCCTTTCGGCCCAGGCCGTAGCCAAAGAGAGAAATCTCAGTCTAGAAACGATTCACGGGGAAGACATACCACTTATTTGCGCCAATATCCCCGGTTTGCGGGAAGTATTCAGCAATTTAATTGATAATGCCCTCAAATATACTCCTGCTGGCGGAAAAGTCACCGTCGAGGTGCAGAATGTTAAGAATAGTGTAGAAATTGTTTTTAAAGACACGGGTTATGGTATAGCGAGGAGCGATCAAGAAAGAATTTTTCAACGTCACTACCGGGGAGTGCAAGCAGGGGGAGATATACCCGGTACAGGATTGGGTTTAGCGATCGCTAAAGAATTAATTACCAGCATGGGGGGGACGATTGAATTTATCAGTCCCAATCCCGAGCAAACAAGTTCCCTCTACCCCGGCACGGTTTTTCGGGTTCATATACCAGTTATAGCCGATGATAACCTCAGTATAGAGGGATGATCTGGTCGTCAATTCTGCCTATTTTCTCGATCGGGAGATTCCGGGGGCGATCAGTTAAAATATATCGAAAATATCAGTATTACTGGTAACTTGGCCGTGAAGCAAAGAATTAACTAATTATGCCGACTATCGAACAATTAGAACCCGCTAATAAGGCCGATGTGGTAGTATATATGCCCTACTATGCCAAGGACAAACATAGTATCCTGCCCTATGCGATCGCTTTGTATCAAGCAGGATCTTTAGAAGGTCGTCGTCCCATAGAAAACAGTCAAGGGATTCCCTTTGTAGCGTCTTGGTATGTATCAAAATTGCCCTCGGAATTGACCCGTTGTCGTTTACAATTTGAAGGACAGGCCGACCTAAGCTATGAGATGACGATTATTAACGCCGAGTTGATCGAATATCTCATCGATGCGATTAAAACCTTTAAGCAGCTAGGTTCGGCCGACTTTTCGCAGGGATTTTATCGGAAACTGCTGCGATTTGAAGAATAAAAGTCGGGATTTTACGGGTTAAAAGGAGCAAATCGTGGCGAAATCAGCCAAATCTATACTCATCTCTTCCCTGGAACCCCTCAGTGGTAAATCGGGAACTATCGTCGGTTTAGCGCATCTCTTGCGGCAAAAAGGCCTAGAGATAAGTTACGGCAAACCAGTGGGCAATTGTCCGGGCTACGTCGATGGGCAATTGGTCGATGAGGATGTAGAATTTATCCAGCAATTACTAGAATTATCCCCCGAGCAGCTGCGTTTACCCCTGATCTATACGGATATGGATTCCGTTGCTAAACGTCTGCAAGGTGCAGATAAACAGGACTACGGCAATATTCTTGCTGGCTATCTCGATCGGGTTAACAGTGATATTGCCCTCCTCGAAGGGCCGGGGACTCTCTGGGAAGGGAGTATTTTTCAGTTATCGATGGGGGAGATGGCCAAAATTCTCCAGACTCCGATCCTATTGGTGGCCCGCTATAGTTCTCCCCTGATTGCCGATAGTCTGCTGAAAGCGCAACAGGAATTAAATAATCAGCTGCTGGGGGTAGTAATTAGTGATATCCCCGCCGATGATTGGGATGAAGTACAATCTCTCCTTAAACCCTATCTCGCTGGCCAAGGTGTGGAAGTTTTAGGACTGTTACCCGCTAGTAAACTGATGCGCAGTATTAGTGTTCGGGAAATTGTCCATCTTTTAGAGGCCAAAGTATTATGTCGGCCCGATCGTTTGGATTGGATGGTAGAAAGTTTAGCGATCGGGGCAATGAATGTCAACGCCGCTTTAGAATATTTTCGCAAGGGGGAAAATATGGCTGTGATTACGGGTGGCGATCGCACAGACCTACAGTTAGCTGCCCTAGAAACTTCTACCACCTGTTTGATCTTAACTGGTTCCATCTCTCCAGATCCCCTGATTCTGGGCCGGGCCGAGGATTTAGAAGTACCGATTCTCTCGGTAAATTTAGATACTCTCACCACCGTGGAAATCGTCGATCGGGCCTTCGGGAAGATTCGCTTACAGGAACAGGTAAAAGTCGCTTGTATTCGAGAATTAATGGAGGAACATTTCCAGATCGATCGCCTGTTAGAAAAGTTAACAACAGGGGGGTAATTTCTCCCTGGCTGCCGAGAATTTCACTGGAAACCCCTTCATGAGTCTATCATCCTCCCCTGTGTCCCCTCCGGTCAAAGAAAATGACTGGAGCTTATTATTAACATTACTTCCCTACGCAAAAAAGCAAAAAGCCCTGCTATTTTGCTCATTAATACTTCTTTTTCCCCTATCTCTCACGGGGGCGATCCAACCCTTAATTATCGGTCAAGCGGTCTCCCTTTTGCAAAAGGAACAAACTTGGGATTTTTTGGCTCAAATGCCCTTAACAGCAGCCATTAATACCCTAATTATTATCCTGTCAGCTTCGATTATTTTACGACTGATTTTAGGGACAATGCAAGGTTATCTAGTGCAGAAAGTCGGTCAGTCCATTACTGCTAATGCCCGGGAAGATTTATTTACCCATGTCACCTCCCTTTCCTCCAGTTTTTTTGATCGCTCTCCCGTGGGACGTTTAGTCACCCGTTTAACCAGCGATGTGGAAGCATTAGGAGAAGTTTTTGCTAGTGGGGCGATCGGAGTTGTCAGTGATTTGGTCAATATTTTAGTTATTATCATCACCATGTTTACCCTGCAATGGCAATTAGCTCTATTGTTGGTGTTGATGTTATTTCCCGTCACTGCTTTAATTATCTTTTTTCAAAAACAATACCGCATCGCTAACTATCAAGTACGCGAGGAATTATCAAAACTTAATGCCCAATTACAGGAAAATATAGTCGGAGTTAATATTGTTCAATTATTTCGCCGCGAACGCTTTAATGCTGAAATGTTTCGCGCTATCAATACTCACTATCGTCAATCCCTAGATAAAACAATTTTTTATGATTCTGCTGTCTCGGCCACTTTGGAATGGATCGGATTAATTGCCGTGGGAGGAGTATTATGGTTAGGCGGGATTTTTATTCTCCAGAAAACCATTGATTTTGGGGTTTTATCAGCTTTTATTTTATTCTCCCAACGTCTCTTTAATCCCCTGCGTCAGTTTGCCGAAAAATTTACTATGTTTCAATCGGGTTTTACTGCTATAGAACGAATTGGTGAATTAATTAGTATTCCCATTGAAATCACCGATTCTAACAATTATAAAGAGATTTACTTCCCAGAAAAACGTCAAACTGGCGAGATTATTTTTGAAAATGTTTGGTTTGGTTATAAACCCGATGAATATATTATCAAAGGTCTCAATTTTACCATTCATCCAGGGGAAAAAGTCGCTTTAGTTGGTCCCACCGGTGCGGGAAAAAGTTCGATTATTCGTCTTCTCTGTCGTCTTTACGAACCAAGTAAGGGCAGAATTCTAGTGGATGGTATCGATATCCGTTATCTTCCCCAAGCGGAATTAAGACGTTATATCGGTGTCATTCTCCAAGAAACTTTTCTCTTTGCCGGAGATGTTACTCGCAATATTACTTTAGGGGAAAATTATGATTTTGAGCAAGTGAAGGCAGCAGCTAAATTAACTAATATCGATCACTTTATCGAGGAGTTACCCGATGGTTATCATACCCTTTTACGGGAACGAGGCGCAAATTTATCGGGAGGACAAAAACAATTACTCGCTTTTGCGAGAGTCGCTATTCGTAACCCCGAAATTTTAGTTTTAGATGAAGCTACCGCTAGTTTAGACGTGGGGACAGAAGTATTAATTCAAGAAGCTTTAGAACAGATTTTAGTCAATCGTACTGCTATTATTATCGCCCATCGTCTCTCCACTATTCGCGATGTCGATCGAATTCTTGTCCTTAAACGCGGGGAATTAGTCGAATCGGGAACCCATGAAGATTTATTAACCGAAGACGGCCTCTACGCTAGTTTATATAAACTGCAAATGTTAGGCACAGATAGTTAACAGTTATCAGTGATCAGTTATCAGTTATCAGTTATCAGATTAAAGTGATAAGTGATAAGTTTTAAGTTTTAAATGATATTATTCGCCGATCAATCTTCACTAATTACTGTTTACTGATTACTGTTTACTGTTTACTGATTACTGTTTACTGTTTACTGTTTACTGATCACTGACAAATCCCCCACTTCCCACTTCTCACAATGCCTTCGCCAGAATCTGCTCCGCTAGTATCACAACTGCAAAAAAAAGTCAATAGTTTAGATGTACCATTTTATGCACCAGGGCATAAGCAGGGGGAAGGAATCGGGGAAGATTTAAGTAATTTACTGGGAAAAAGCGTCTTTAAAGCCGATTTACCCGAATTACCCGACCTTGATAATTTGTTTGCCCCGACGGGGGTGATTAAAGAAGCGCAAATTTTAGCAGCCGAGACATTTGGGGCAGATAAAAGCTGGTTTTTAGTCAATGGCTCCAGTTGTGGCATTATTGCGGCGATTTTAGCCACTTGCGGCGAGGGAGATAAAATTATTTTGGCGAGAAATATTCATAAATCGGCAATTTCGGGCTTAATTCTCTCTGGGGCGCAGCCTATCTTTATCAATCCCGAATATAATCCCACTATCGATCTAAATTTAAATATAACCCCCCAATCCCTCGAAAATGCCCTGAAACTCCATCCCGACGCCAAAGCGGTGATGGTAGTCTCTCCCACCTATCAAGGGGTTTGCTGTGACTTAGAAACTATCGCCCAGATTACCGATCATTATTCTATCCCGCTGCTCGTCGATGAGGCTCACGGGGCGCATTTTGCCTTTCATCCCGATTTACCTCCGGCTGCCCTGTCTCTCGGCGCTGATATGGCTATTCAGTCCACCCATAAGGTTTTAGGGGCCTTAACTCAAGCATCAATGTTACACTTAAAAAGCGATCGCATTAGTTCCGAAAAAGTCGATCGAGCCTTACAATTAGTTCAAACCACTAGCCCTAGTTATTTGCTTCTCGCTTCCCTTGATAGTGCTAGAAAGCAAATGGCGACGCAAGGACTAGATTTACTGACCAAAACCCTCGATTTAGCCGCTTCGGCCCGAAAAGAACTCGATAAAATCCCTAATATCTCTGTTTTAGACTTTCCCCATTCTATCCCGGGTTGTCACTGGTTCGATCGCACTCGTTTAACGGTAATCGTCAAAGATTTTGGCTTAACTGGTTACGAAATAGACGATATTTTGCGAGAAAAATACGCCGTCACCGCAGAATTACCGACTTTAAGCCAACTTACTTTTATTATCTCCATCGGCAATCATCGCGAACACATTAATCGCCTAATTACTGCTTTTCAATGCCTTAAATCCCCTTCCTCTACCAGTTTACCCCCCACTCCTCCCCCAGTCACGGGAAATTTGGCTATTTCTCCTAGAAAGGCTTTTTTTGCCCCTACAGAGATAGTATCCCAGAAAAATGCCCTCGATCGTCTTAGTGCTGATGTTATCTGTCCCTATCCCCCCGGTATTCCCGTTTTGATGCCGGGAGAGTTAATTTCTCAGGAAATCCTCGACTATCTGCAAACTATTTTAGACCTCGGTGGCACGATTACCGGCGGTAGTGATGATAATTTAACTACTTTCAGGGTTTTAAAATAATCGCAAAATTATCTGATATATTAACCGGAAAAAGGCGGTAATAGCAATTGCTCCGATGGCTGCCATCACGGCAATGATAGCAATTTCAGGAAAATTTAGGCTTCCTTGCAGTTGCGAAAGAAAGAAGATGAGGGTGAGGGTAATTGCTGCTAGAATCGGTAAATCTCTCCCTTCAATCACTTTTTTAAATAATGCCAAAACTAAGCCACCTAAGATCATAAAAGCGATGACAATTCCTAGCGAGGGGAGTAAACTATTTAAGGCAATTACTAATAATGTCCCCTCAAATCCTGTAAAGGCAGCATTAGCGAAGGTTTCCCCAAGAGAAAAGCGGGAAGTTTTTCTAATCACTGGAGAAGCTGGAGGGGATGGAGGAATTGGGGAAGCTGGAGGAGATGGGGAAGATGGAGGAATTTGAGAAGCTGGAGGAGATGGGGGAGGTGTATTTAAAGCGGTTAAAACTTCTCCACAGGATTGAAATCTATCCAGGGGATTTGCTAGTAACATTTTATTGAATACTCTTGCTAAATCTGCACTGATGTTGGGGGCATAATTTTGCCAATTCCAGACCTGTTTTTGGGGATCGTATAGCTCATCAGGATCGCGATTAGTTAAGAGTATAACACAGGTAGCTGCTAGGGCATATAAATCTGTGGCTGCCGATACCTGATTGCCTAATTGTTGTTCGGGAGGAGCAAATCCAGCTGAGTAAATTGTTGTGGATTTCTCTTGTGTATTACTAGGGTTATTGGTAGCCTGTTTTACTGCCCCAAAATCGAGTAAATAGAGGCGGCCATTTTGGGAGCGCATGATGTTAGATGGTTTTATATCCCGGTGAATGGAACCATTTTCATGAATAAATTTGAGGATAAGAAGTAATTCTTTGAGAATGTTTTTGACTTCACTTTCTTGAAAGGGTTTTTGTTGCTGTTGGAGAATTTCTTCTAAGTTTTTACCGTCGATATATTCCTGGGCCAGATAGAAAAATTGCTCTTCTTTTCCCGTTAATTGATTCTTGACTGTTAAAGGGAAAAAAGCATAGAGATCGGGGATTTGGGGATGTTCTCGTCCTAAATCTTCTAAAACGTGCGCTTCTTGAAAAAATAAATTTTTCGCTTTTTCTAAAGCTTGCGGACTTAAATTACCGGAAGGTTGAAATTGTTTGAGTACACATTTAGCTTTTTTGGGACTATAACGATCTACTGCTAAAAATGCCGCCCCAAATCCTCCTTGTCCCAATAGACGTTCTGGCAAATAACGTCCCCCTAAAATTAATGGCATCCCGCAAGTAGTACAATATTTCTGCTCGATCGAGGTTAAGCGATTGTTATCGTCTAGGTCTAGGCACTGATTACGCGGTCTCGGACAGTGGGGACGCGTACAAATAACTTCCATAGTCACCGTTTCCCGTGGTACTGCTCTTAGTTTAGCTACTACCGGCAATTGGGGTTAAAATTTTTATTCTTAAGAAAGACTTAAAAAGGGGGTCTGTAGGCCGACACGGATTCCCATTATACTACAAGATTAGCAGAAATTTTGGAGTTTGTCAAGTCTTTGGCTGAAAAAAATTCAGCCAGATCTAGCGGTTATCTTCATGGTGGGGTGGGAAGTCTCGGCGCTTTTCTTAGTTGAAAGAGCGGGCCAGACGATTAACCCCGGTGTGTAATAACTGTTCCAAGCTTTGGCGATCGCTAATGGCTTGAAGATTGATCACAAAACAGGTTAAACCCAGTCCAAAGAGGATAAAAGTGGGGGCCATAACCACACCAATCATTAACCAAGTGGCGACGTGGAGAAACATGGTGACAGCGAACAACAAAGCTAGGGAAGCAATGGGGAAGATTTGACGGGTAGGACGACCGAAATAGAGAAAAAGAACTGTTAAAACGGTGGTTACTAAGTTAGCGGGTACTAAAAAGGCACAAATCGAGACGCAATAGTTGCGGGAAAATTCAGCGAGAGTATTAAAATCTATCATGAATAATAGTTTACAATTGCCTGAGTCTTAGTCTTCTCGATTGTAGCGGAAAATTTACATGATCGGGATGAAGCTGTGGTGCAATAGATTTTCGAGAGGGAGCTAAAACGAGGATCGGGGTATATATCCTCCGGTTATAATGAAATCTGGGAAAATGACACCGCCGCATCCCGAAAACTCTCACCCCTTGCCGGGTATAATCGATCGCAGGAAAAATTTTATGAGTAAATTTGTCTTTGTCACTGGGGGAGTCGTCTCCAGTATTGGGAAAGGGATTGTCGCTGCTAGTTTGGGAAGATTGTTGAAAAGTCGGGATTATTCCGTCTCAATTCTGAAATTAGACCCCTATATCAACGTGGATCCGGGTACGATGAGTCCTTTTCAACACGGAGAGGTATTTGTCACCGATGATGGGGCCGAAACCGACCTCGACCTTGGCCACTACGAACGTTTTACCGATACGGAACTGTCCCGTCTCAATAGCGTGACTACTGGCTCGATTTATCAAGCGGTATTGAATAAAGAGCGCCGTGGTGCTTATATGGGGGGAACTGTGCAGGTAATTCCCCATATTACCAACGAAATCAAGGAAAGGATTCTCCGGGTGGCCAAAGATACCAACCCCGATATTGTCATCACAGAAATTGGTGGTACGGTGGGAGATATCGAATCCTTGCCTTTTTTAGAAGCAATTAGGCAATTTAGGAAGGATGTGGGTCGAAATAACGTGGTTTATATGCACGTTACCCTAATTCCTTGGATTCCGGCCGCTAAGGAGATGAAAACGAAACCGACGCAACACTCGGTCAAGGAATTAAGATCGATCGGGATTCAACCGGATGTGTTAGTCTGTCGTTGTCATCTACCCCTACAACCGGGGTTAAAAGAAAAACTCTCAGCTTTCTGTGATGTGCCGGTGGAATCGGTGATTACTGCTCAGGATGCCAGCAGTATCTACGAAGTTCCTCTCAATCTGGAAAAAGAGGGATTAGCGCAACAAACCCTAGAATTATTAAACCTGGGTCCCCGATACCCCCATCTGGAGGAGTGGGAAAATCTCATCCGACAGATGCAATCTCCCAGTCAAAAATTAGAGATAGCTATCGTTGGTAAATATGTGCAGTTGGGGGATGCTTACCTCTCGGTGGTGGAGGCCCTTAAACACGCTGCTATTGCCCTTAATAGCGAGATAGAATTGCGTTGGGTAAGTGCTGAAGATGTGGATAATGATTCGGCCGAAGCTCATTTAAGCGGTGTTGACGGTATTGTTGTACCCGGTGGTTTTGGTATTAGGGGTGTGGATGGCAAAATTAAGGCGATCGAGTATGCTAGGGTCAATAATATTCCTTTCTTGGGTCTCTGTTTAGGGATGCAGTGTTCGATTATCGAATGGGGTCGCAATGTGGCCCGATTAGAAAGGGCCAATAGTTCCGAATTTGAAGAAGATACACCCAATCCGGTGATTAATTTACTGCCAGAACAGGCAGATGTGGTAGATTTAGGGGGAACAATGCGCTTAGGTCTCTATCCCTGTCGTTTAAATCCCGATAGTCTAGCTTTCTCTCTCTACGGTCAAGAGGTTATCTATGAGCGCCATCGTCACCGTTACGAGTTCAATAATGCCTATCGTAGTCTCTTTTTCGAGACTGGTTATCTGGTGAGTGGCACTTCTCCTGATGGTCGTTTGGTGGAAATTATCGAACTACCAAAACATCCTTTCTTTATTGCTACCCAATTTCACCCCGAATTTCGCTCCCGTCCCAATAAAGCTCATCCTCTCTTTTCTGGTTTCATGAAAGCGGCCCTCAAGGGTAGAGAGGAAAAGTTCCCCCTTATTAGTCAGCATTCAGCTATTAGTTAGGGTTTGCTGGTTCTATTGGCTCAAAATCTGGTTTTTTGGGGGGAAACCCCCGAAAATTTCTCATATTACCCCCAGTTTGTCCTAGGGTTTCCCGAATTGACGTTGATAAACTACTTCTTCCTTGCCAGATTCCAGTTTAATATCCGAGCGAGGATAGGCCACACATAACAAAGCATAGCCTTCTTTTTGCAGGTCGGGGGATAATCCCATGCCCTCACCTTGTTCGACGCTACCCTGGGAAAGTTGAGCGGCGCAGGTAGTACATACGCCCGCATTGCAAGAACTGGGTAAGTCAATCCCCGCATCGTAGGCTGCCTTTAGTATAGTTTGATCTTCCCTAACTTCGATCGTTTGTGTGGTTCCTAAATGAGAAATTTCTACTTTGTAGGTTGTGGTCATAGCTAATGAATGATGCTTTGAACTTCACCTATTTTATCATTCTAGATTGCGGATATAGGAGAGAGGGGGAAATCTTTACCTGATCAGATTTTCACTGGTCGGCAGGCCAATTCAAGTCTGAATTGTATGACTGTCTGATCTAATGTTATGGAATAACTCATTCGGAGTACGATAGTCAAGACATTTTCGAGGACGATTGTTAATTAAGTTTACGGCTCTTTGCGCCAATTGAAAAACAGCTAAGAAACTTCTGAGGTAGCTATTGAACTGTTATAGGTAAGCTAAACGGCTTTTACTTCGGATCACCGATATAGACTCCAAAAGGGTTATAGCTATTGGATCATGCAGGTTAAGCGCCGTTTAGCTTATAAACAATGACCTCTTGAGGACGAAAGAGTATTCCTTTAAACAAATACCCCAGCCTGATGGTATCACAAATTAAATCGTCTTTTTCAGGATCATCTGTTGCCTCTGTTGAAATAACTTGTTGTCTTTCGTAATTAAAACTTCCGGTTTCTTCGAGGGGTGTAATTCCTTCTTTTTCGAGAATTTTGCCTAACTGTTTATAGATAGCATCTAAAACTTTAGGACTAGCTTGGTTGTCGCTTTCTCCACTTTTTGCTAATAAAACCCAATCTCTCAATCTGATCAATTCTTGAGCCGTTACTGAGGGTTTTTCTTCAGCAATTTCTCGGACAATTTGAGGAACAAGAGGAGATTCAGTTTGAGGTTTAACTTCCTCTGTTTTGATGACTTCAATTGGTTGAATAATCGGGGTTTCTTTGAGATTCAGCAGTTCTGGATGTTGTTGAAAACGTTCTAGAAGTAAACAGATAGAGTTTAAGATAGTAACCACATCTCTGTCATTTGAATTAACCCTTGATAAACCACTTAATTCATAGACAATCGTTTCTGCTTGCAAAGCCAGTTCCTCTACCTGTCTTCTTTCTTTAATTATCCAAAGAAATAAATCTTCTAGGTTAGGAAAGTAGTTGTAAATTGTAGATAATTTCTTAAACATTTTAGCCTCCTAATATTACGTAACAAAATCAAATCACAAAAGCAGAGCTTGCGCTATTTTCTTTACTCCAGGCCAAACTGCCCAAGCAACTAATGGTCTTTGCTCAGATGAATAAAATTTCTGAGTTTGTAGATCAAAAATAAAGGGAAATATGTAACTCGCTCGCATAAATTCATCCATTTCAAAACTTGGAGGTTCTTTTTCGATGGCTATTGCCGTAGCACTGTCCAAGTTTTGGACTATAGCCACAGGGTAACAAAGAATCCCTTTGAGTTTAATGTTTCTTCCTCTCAACGTACCACAGTATTTAAAACTCTCTCTGACAAAATGTCTGAAAGTATAAATATCTAGAGTGGATAAATCACTAAAAACAAAGAAAGTATCCCAAGAAATAGCTTGTAATTTTCTCGTTCCTTTAGCAACTGCTTGTAAAGGAAAATTGCCAGTGACAATATTTTCTTGCCATTCAAAATTTTCAGAAATTAATCGTTCTTTTTGATATGCCAAGTATTGGTAAAAAGATAAAAAAATGGCTGGAGAATTACAAGAATTATTATTAATTTTAGATTGTTTATTTTCCTTATAAATAGACAGAGATTCTTCAAATTTAAGGGGGATAAAAAACTGTTGAGTGGCTTGCTTAACGTACTGAATTATCCCACCTTTATTGCCTTGTACAGCTAAGGCAAGAATCCGATTGTGTTCAGAACTGTTGAAACGCATATCAATCTGTTTTAGGTGATTATAATCGGCTATTGCTCCTTGATGATTGCTGAAAAAAGCTTGGATCAAGCTACGACAAAGATAGGCTCTGCTTGCTTTTGTATCTATCTGTACTGCTTGATTTAAGTCTCGCCTAGAACTTTGATGATCTCCTAGAGCAAAATACCCTAAACCCCGGTTAATATAAGCATCAAAGCAATTAGAATTAATAGCAATTACTTGATTACTATCATCAATAGTTTTTTGGTATTCGCCTAAACAAAAGTAAGCAAAAGCTCGATGTAAATAGACTCCTAGATGATCGGGGCAAGTTTGCAAAACCTGTTCAAACTGTTCGAGAGCTTTCTTGCAGTTATCCTGACTAATGGGACTTAAACAAATTTCAAGCCCAAACAAAGCCTAAACTGGCTTTGTAAGCGGCAAACACATCCCGATTCTCGGTCAGCCACTCAAAGAAACGGAAAGACATCGCTGT
>VYLL01000110.1_pt1 | contig 32329 bp, 26 predicted proteins | sample 5114301 | NCBI WGS metagenome assembly VYLL01 (sample SAMN12291809, study PRJNA351875) | freshwater metagenome | isolation source: freshwater lake | place: USA: Michigan, MSU2 Lake | collected 2011-08-16 | reverse complement strand
ACCTCGACCGACGAGGACATCAAGGCCGTGACTTCGATGCTCGCCGGCAGTTTCCGCTCGCAGCCCTCGGACCAGTCGCCAGCGCTGGTGCTGCACGCCGCGGTGGTCAACGTCGAAGGCCTGGACAACGCGCTGTACTTTGAGGTCGGTCGGGCAGAGGCGCCGTGGTCGTCGTTCCGCAACGGGCTGTTCCACGTCTATGCGACGCAGGGCAACTCCGGCAAGCAGCTCGTCCTGCGCGTTTTGGACTTCGCCAAGTTCGTGCCCACGCATCAGGCGATGATGACCGGCATCTGGGCCGCTCCCGAGATGTTCCCCGCCATGCCGCTGGACCGGCTCAGCGTCAACTGCGACATCCCGCTGGTCCGCGACGCCAGCGGCTGGAAGGGCCTGCCCGTCACCACCCCGACGCTCGCCGGCGGTGCCGTCCGCTTCACCACCGAGTTCTCGCTTACCCAGGGCAACATCACTTGGACCGATCGCGGCGTAAACGCCGCGGGAACCCAGGTCTGGGGACCGGCCGCCGGCCAGTCGCTGGTCTTCTCCGCGTTCAAGCCCGATGTGCGCGTCGATCGTCGCGAGAACGGCCTCGTCGTCATCGACTTCGTCACGCCGCCCGGCAACGCGCCGACCGAGGCCGGCACCGAGATCGCCGTGCATGTCAACGGCTTCGTCCAGTCCGACGGCCTGCAAGTCGACAACTCCAAGGCCCCCGGGCGCGAGCCGCTGCGCGTCACGCTCCCGGCCCAGCTTCCCTTTGTCGGGATCTCCGAAGGCCTCTCGGGCGTGCGCGTCGGCCAGTTCCGCCGCCTGATCGTCCCCGCGGCGCTCGGCTTTGGCGATCGCGGCCGCCCGCGCTCCAACATCCCCGCCAACGCCACCCTCGTCTACGAGATCGAAGGCCTCTACGCCAAGCCCCCCGAGAAGCCCGCGACCCCCGCCGGCGGTACTCCGAACGCCGAACCGCAGAAGTGATCCTTCGCGTCCTTGATCGAAACAACGCCCGCGCGACGCCCGTCGCATGCGGGCGTTTTCATTTCTGGCGCGGCCGCTGAGCCCGCGATCGCGACTTCCTCATGAGCACCGAGCCGAGTAAACAGCACCTCCGTTCGCCTAGCCTTCGCCAACCTTGTCCAGCCACCGCACGCATTACGAGATCTTGGGCCTGCCCGAAGACGCGAACCCCGCCGCGATCAAGCGGGCATTCCGGGCGCTTGCGCTCAAGCTGCACCCGGACGTCAACGCGAGCCCGGACGCGCACACAAAGTTCGCCGACGCCCAGCGGGCGTACGGGGTCCTGAACGACGCCGCCAAACGAGCGCAGTACGACGCGGCGTTGGCGTCGCTCCGCGCCCTGCCCGCCGATCGCCCGCGCGGCGAGATGCACTTCACCTGGTCCAACATCGCCGATCGCGGCAGCCGCGTTGCCGAGACCGACGACGAGCTCTTCGAAGATCTCTACTCCGCGTTCTTCCAGACGCGCTTGCCGAAGACCGAAGCAGGTCGAGCCGACCGGCCCGCGCCCGGAGCTCGCTCCCGTCGGCGGGCCTAGGTGTCCAACTCAGATCGCCGTAGCGTTCGCGACCTTGGCCAGCGGGACTTCGGTTGCGGCGAGCCAGCGATCGAGGTAGGCTCAAACGCTCCGAGCCAAGCACACTTGATATCACTCCGTACCGAAACGGCCTTGGAGGAAAACAATGGTGAAGTTCGCCGATCGAATCGCAGCAGAGTTTCCGCCCAACGTGCGTATGCCCGATGAGCTTCGACAGCTTTGTGATTTTCAGGACCGATCGGGCGGCTACATCAGCGGACATATGGAGTTGGGGCCACAGGGTGAAGGGCTGAAGGCCTGGTTCGGCCCGGGTTCCGACGCAGCTCAACAACTCGCGGGCTTCGCTGCCGGGCCGGACGGGTCCAGTCTGGCCCTGTGGCTCTACGCCGGTTCGGACTCCGCTCCAGCCCCCGTTGTACACCTTGGATCAGAAGGCGATCGCCTGATCGTTCTCGCGGCCAACATGAGAGAGTTCCTCATGCTCTTTGGGATTGGCTACAGCGAACTCGGGCACGATGACTTGTCCGAGCCCCCCGAGAATCCCGAGTCCGCTGCCAAGCTCCGGGATTGGTTGCTTTCAGAGTTCCAGATCACAACGCCAAAGACAGGCGTTGAGATCGTCAACAACGCACGATCTGCCCATCCGGACTTTGAACAGTGGGTTCTCGCAAAGCTCGGGCACTGAGTTGCGCAATCACCGGGTGGCGTCTTGGCGATGCACTCACCGCGGCCGCCGCACAATCATCGCCTGACCGGCCTTGATGTCCGTGCAAGGCGGCAGCTCCCAGCCCATCGCGCCGAACGTGTTCAGCGCCGTCACCAGCGGGTTGAACTGCTCCTTGAAGAAGATGTCGCCGTTGCGAAACGTCGCCGGGTCTCCCTGCGTCGGCGGCGTCACCTGCAGCCAGGTCGAGCGGTTGCCAGCCTGCAGCGTCGCGGTTTTCTCCTCGATCGTGAGCACGCCGTATTCCCACTGATCCGGCTTCGGGCCGCCCCCGCCGCGGGCCGAGCCCTGCCCGGCGAGCACCGCCAGCGCAAGGACAGCCGCAGCTCCGCCGCCGGCCATCGCCCACGTCCGCCCGCGCACGCCCCGAATCCTCGCACCTGAAATACCCGCCATGGTCCACACTCCTTCGTTGTCGGTGTTCGCTCTGGCGATGCTCACCGCGCCGCGCATCGCCATCTCCTGATGCCCACTGATTTCGTGCTCCGCCCGATTCGGTTGCAGCAAGCCCCCCGCGTGCTGCGAACAATCCCGCGTGCAGCTTGATTTTGACGTCATCGTGATCGGCGGTGGGCACGCCGGGGTTGAGGCCGCATGGGCCGCCAGCTCCATCCTCAGCGCGGCCCCCCGCGCCCGCGTTGCCCTGCTCACGCTCGACGCCACCACCATCGGCGCCATGTCCTGCAACCCTGCCATCGGCGGCTTGGCCAAGGGCCAGATCGTCCGCGAGATCGACGCCCTCCACGGCGTCATGGGCCTCGCCGCCGATGCCACCGGCATTCAGTTCCGCGTCCTCAACACCTCCAAGGGCGCCGCCGTGCGCGGCCCGCGGGCCCAGTGCGACAAGCACGCCTATGCCCACTGCGTGCAGCGCATGCTGCTCACGCGTGGCAACATCGCCATCTTCGCGGGGGCCGTGGACCGCCTGCTCATCGACGAGCACCGCAACATCCGCGGCGTGCAGATCACCCCGCCCGCGCGACCGCCCCGCGACCCCAACGCGCCGATGGCCGCGCACGCCACGATCGCCGCCTCATCGCTCACGCTCGCCGCCCGCGCCGTCGTGCTTACCACCGGCACGTTCATGCGCGGGCTCATGCACACCGGCGAATCGCAAACTCCGGGCGGCCGCTTCGGCGAAGCCCCCGCGATCGGTATCGCCGCGTCGCTCGCCGAGCTCGGCTTCGAACTCGGGCGCTTGAAGACCGGCACGCCGCCACGACTCAAGCGATCAACCATCGACTGGAACGCGCTGGAGCCGCAGTGGGGGGATGCAAGCCCGACGCCGTTCAGCGATCTCTCCGCGGCTACAACTTCCGACGCCGCGGCTGCCGACATCTCGTCCGACGCCTTCCCCTCGCACGGGAAGTTCCCAGTGCTGGCGCAGGTCGAGTGCCGCGTCACGCAGACATCGCAGACGATCCACGACGCGATCCGCGCCAACCTCCACCGCGCGCCGATGTACTCCGGCCAGATCGAGTCCATCGGCCCGCGCTACTGCCCATCGCTGGAGGACAAAGTCGTTCGCTTCAGCGAGCGAGCTTCGCACAGCGTGTACCTCGAGCCCGAGTCGCTCAGCGACGACTGGATCTACTGCAACGGCATCTCCACCAGCCTGCCTGCTGACGTGCAGGACGTCATCGTTCGCAATCTCCCCGGCTGCGAGCGGGCGGAGATCTACCGCTACGGCTATGCGGTGGAGTATGACTTCGTGAAGCCGCACCAGATCGACGCCAGCGCCGAGACTCGCTCCGTGCGCGGGCTCTTCCTCGCCGGCCAGATCAACGGCACCAGCGGCTACGAAGAAGCCGCCGCCCAGGGCATCGTCGCGGGCATCAACGCCGCGCGGCGCACGCTCAACCTGGAATCTGTGATCATCGGGCGCGAGCAGGCGTACATCGGCGTGCTGATGGACGATCTGGTGACCAAGACGCCGACCGAGCCTTACCGCATGTTCACGAGCCGAGCGGAGCACCGGCTGACTCTGCGGGCCGACAACGCGTCGGACCGGCTGACGCCGCTGGCTGAGTCGCTCTGCCTGCTTGCGCACACGCCCGCTGGTCGACTCCGCGCTCAGATCACCGCCACCCGCCAAAGCCAACTCGAGTCCCTCCGCGCGCTGGTGGACCGCACGAACATCAACGGCACGCCGCTCTCGCTTCTGCTGCGCCGTCCGGAGTTCACGCACGAATCCCTGCGCCCGCTCGCGCCGCCAGAGATCCCCGACGACGTCGTGCTCACCGTCGCGACGGAGTTTTTCTATCGCCACTACGTCAAGCGCGCCGAGGCCGAGCACGCTCGCTGGGAGGACCTCTCCCGCCGCTCGATCCCCGACGAGGTGGACTTTGCCACCTTCGTCAACCTGCGCACCGAGGCCCGCCAGTCGCTGACCAAGTTCCGCCCGCGCACGCTCGCGCAGGCCGCCCGCCTCGAGGGCATCACCCCGGCGGACGTGACGCTCCTGGGCGTGCTCGTCCGCAAGTGGCGCGAGTCCGCGCGTGACGCGGGCGCACCGGACGCGGGCCCGGTACCATCGGTGCAATGACGACTTTGCCCGAACTGATCTCATTTCTCACGCTGGCCAGCCCAGCGCCCTCATCCGGTGATTCCAGCAACAACATCGGGCGTGACCTGGTCATCATGCTCATCGGCAGCGCGCTCATGGCGATGCTGCTGCGCCGGGTCAAGCTCGCCACCATTCCCTGCTTCCTCATTACCGGCGCGCTTCTCGGCCCGACCGCCACCGGCCTGATCGACAGCGCCGACAGCATCAGCAACATCAGCTCGCTCGCGGTCATCCTGCTGATGTTCACCATCGGCATGCACCTCAACCCCTCCGAGCTTCGCGGCGGGGGCATGATCCGCGCCTTCGTCGTCGGTGTCGTTTCCACCCTCGCCGTCGTCCTTGTCTTCTGGCCGCTCTCGGCCGTCGCTACCGGCTCGCTGCCTGTCGGCCTGGCGATCGCCATGGCGGTTTCGATGTCGTCAACCGCCGTGGCCATGCGCATCATCACCGACAACCGCGAGACACACCGCTCGCTGGGGCGCATGTGTCTGGCGATCGCGATCTCGCAAGACCTGCTGGCGCTGGGCTGCATGGCGATGATGCCGCTCTTGGCGGTGTGGGCCGGCGCGAAAGCTGTCGCGGGGTCCGACGCGCACGCCGCGTTCCTGCTGCCCACCGCTTGGCCGCCCGCGATCAAGGGCGTGGTCGGCATCCTCGGCATTGCGCTCTTCATCGCGTTTGGCCGGCTTGTGCTGCCGCGCCTGGTGCTCGAAGCCACACGCGGCGCGTCCAGCGAGATCGCGCTGGTGCTCACCGCTGGCGCGGCGCTGCTGGCCGCGATCGTCGCGGGGGGCCTGGGCTTCTCGCCCGAGCTGGGCGCATTCACCGCCGGATTCCTCCTCTCATCCACGTCGGTGCGTCATCAGCTTGCGGGGCAGCTCTCGCCTTTGCGCGACCTGTTCATGGCGGTGTTCTTCACCGCCGTGGGGTTGAGTCTGGACTTCAACTCGTTGCGTGAGGGCTGGATGCTCGTCGGCCTGGGCGTCATCGGCCTCGTCGTGGTCAAGTCGTTCATCATCGGCGCCACCGCATGGGCCCTTGGCGCGACGCCAACACTCGCCGCGCGCTCCGGCCTGCTCCTGGGTCAGGCTGGCGAGTTCTCGATCGTCGTGCTCGGGGCCGCGTCGGCGGTGGGGCTGGTCGATTCTGACTCCAGCTCGCGCATCATCGCCATCGCGGTGATCTCGCTCATCCTGATCCCGATGCTGTTCAAGCAGCTCGACCGCGCCCAGCCGCTGCTGTCGCGCTTGAAACCCGCGGGCTGGACACGCACCGATGTTTTCGCTGAGCAGGCCCACGCGGGGCCGGACGTGCCGAGCCCCCGGCGCATCAGCGCCGCCGCGGCCACGCTCGCCCGCGCCGAGTCCAACGGCGAAACCGCCGAATCCCCGGTCCCGCACAACACCGCGCGCCCCGCCCACGTCATCATCGCCGGCTTCGGCGTCGTTGGGCGCTCGCTGGCGGATCGCCTTGACATCCTCGACATCCCGTTCATCGTCGTGGACATGAACCAGTCCACGATTCAGACGCAGACCAAACTCGGGCGCAAGGCTGTTTACGGCGACGTCTCCAACATCGAGGTCCTCGAGTCCGCCGGTCTTGAGCAGGCCGACGCAGTGATGCTGACGATTCCCGATGACGAGGCCACGCTCCGCGCGTGCCAGGTCGTGCGCTCGCACAACGCCAGCGTTTACATCGCGGCCCGCACGAGTTTCCTCTCCCGCGCCATGCAGGCCATGCAGCTCGGCGCCGACATCGTCGTCGTGGAAGAAGTCGCCACCGCCGAGGCCATGGCCAAGCAAGTCGTCGCGGGGCTCACAGCGCGAGCCGCGGCCCGTCAGACCAGTGCTGAGCAACGAGCAACGAGCGCTGAGCCTTGAGGCAGTTCAGCACTCGCCTTTACGCTTCGCCCATCTGGCGCAGCTCATCCCGCAGGATCGCGGCCAGCTCGTAGTTCTCTGACTTCACCGCCGCGTCCAGGCGTCTGCGTAGCTCCGCCCGCGGGCTGATCGGCAGCTTCGGGATGAGCGACTCGCGCATGCCGCGGAGCATCTCGACTTCGCCGGAGGTCTCGAAGGCCGAATCCTGGCCGGTGTTTTGAAAGTGCTGACGGAGCGCGTCCAGCCCTTCGTCAATCGCGTGCAGCGCCGCCTTGGGCTCGTTGTCTTCCAGCGCCTGACTCGCGAGCGCCCTGGCCCGCATCATCGTGATGTACGCGCGGAATGGTTCGAGGGCCGCGCGGTCGTCCTCGCTCTCGGCGTGCTTGGCGCACAGGTCCAGCACGCGCAGATTGCGCGTCGTGTCCTGAACCACGCCGTCGTAGTCTTTCAGAACCAGCAGTGACATGTACCGGTGGTAGTACTGGACCGCCTCCTCACGCAGCTCGCGGCAGTCGTCAGCACTCAATGAAAACCCTGAAGACTCACCGTAAGACTCGCCAATTCCGGGCTCTGAGGGGCTTTGCCTCACCGAATCCATGCGGGATTCATGATATTCTAGAAGACTCTCAAAGCCCCGGGGGCGTTGCCCGTCGGGCCGCCCTTCCATGTGCATCTGCAGCACGCCCAGATCGACCCTCATTTGAATCCGCGGCTCACCGTCCATGCCTTGGATCACGCGCACGTTGAGCTTTCCCGGCTCATAGGCCCAGTTTCGCAATAAATCGGAGAGATCCCAGTTTCCTTCAGTACTCTCACTCAACGCCAGCCCTTTCAAAAGCACCCTGCGCTGCGGAAGCGCGTCATTTGTGACATCCGGCGATGCCCGTATTCACGATGAACTCTATACGCGGAAAGTTTGCACGAGGTGCGTTGATCGGGTAATGTTTGGACTTCTCTGGCAGCTTGCCCATCTTCACACGATCTGCACGAATACGGACTCAAAAATCAGCCAGTCATCACTGTTTTCATCAGCGACGCCGGGTTTGCGATCCACGCTCAAGATGGTATTCTGCGTGGACGATTGCATCCGCCACCAGCGGATGAGCGTAACGGAGTGGAGCCCACATCCCTCCTCAGGGAATGCCACTCGTGACCGCTCGCGTCGCGGAAAGGGTTGATCTTCGTGTCGGCAACTCGGACTTCGCGAAACTCCGTTCAGGCGGAGCTGCAAACTGGTTTGCAGCTATACCTCCGCCAAATCAACGAGATCGCTCTGCTCACCGCAGACGACGAGAAGCAGCTCGGCTGGGCAATTATCAACGACAACTGCGCCGCGGCTCGCGAGCGGATGATCCGCGCGAACCTGCGCCTCGTGGTCTCGATTGCCAAGAACTACGCCAACCGCGGGCTGACGTTGCAGGACCTCATCGAAGAGGGCAACGTCGGGCTCATGCGCGCGGTCGAGGGCTTTGACCCGGCGCAGGGCGCACGCTTCAGCACCTACGCGTCGTGGTGGATCAAGCAGGCGATCAAGCGCGCGCTGATCAACGCGGTGCAGCCGATCCACGTCCCGGCCTACATGGTCGAGCTGATCGCCAAGTGGAAGCAGTCGTCGCGCCGGCTTGAGCAGACGCTCGGTCGTCAGCCGACGCTGCAGGAGTTGGCTGATGACATGCAGCTCCCGCTGCGCAAGATGAAGATCATCAAGCGGGCCGTGCGCGCGGTGCGCACGCCGAGCCAGGCCCCGGCGGATGAGTCGGGCGAGTCGATGAACTTCGGCGATCTCGTCGCGGATCACCGCACGCACCCGCCGTCGGAGTCGATGGTGCGCGACGACGAGCTGCGGACGATCCGCCGCCTGCTGGACGCGATCGATGAACGCGAGGCAAAGATTCTGCGCATGCGTTTCGGCTTCGACGGCCAGGAGCCGCTCACGCTCAAGCAGATCGCCAGCGCCATCGGCATCTCGCGCGAACGCGTCCGCCAGATTGCCGACGAAGCCCTCCGCAAACTCAACGCGCAGATCAACGACGAGCGCCCCACACGCTTCTTCCGCCCCGGCCACTTCGACAGCGACGGCGACGAGATCTCGCGCCCGTTCGGCGACGATCGAACGGTGTACGCGTGAGGGAGCCGTCAGCGGTCAGCCGTCAGGTGTCAGCTTCCGAACCGGGCTCGCCGGTTGACTAGGGGACCGCATCCAGCTCTCGAGATCGCGGATTGCTTGACGCGGACGCGCGTGCGCTTCTCTTGCTGACGGCTGACGGCTGAGGGCTCTCCCCTCACCTCAGCGGCAGCGAGTCCGGCGGGTCTTTCATGAACAGGCCCATGTACCGGCGCCACAGGTTCATCTTCGTGCGGGCGTCGTAGTGCTGGAGGGCCAAGGCCGCGAGGTCGTAGCTGGCGGTGACTTCGTGGGCGATGATCGCAAGTTTGAGCAGGCGGCTGGGCGCGAGATCGTCCCAGCGTGTGACGTCGGGGATGTAGAACGCGTCGGTCCAGAGGGCCTGGCTGCCGTTGCTGCCGGGGTTGTTGTTGTACATAAAGGGCCAGTAGCAGCGACCTGACGGCGCGTAGAACGTGTGCAGCATGAAGCCCTGCGAGCGCAGGAACGCGTCCACGTCGGCAAACAGCGGCTGGCCCTTGTACAGCGGCACGAACTCGACCTCCGTCTGCACGAACACGACGCTCTCCTTCAGGATCCGCGTCGCGCCCTTCAGGCAGTCCAGCTCAGCGCCCTGCACGTCCATCTTCAGCACGTCGGGGGCCTTGATCTCCTCCATGTCGTCCAGCCGGCGGGTCTCGACGCTGTGCGTGCTCACGACCTGCATGAGCTCCGGGAGCGTCTGGAACCGCTTGATCACGTCCACGTTTGGCGGGTAGAGCGAGGCGGTCTGCGACCACGCGGTGAGGTGAAACGTCTGCGGCGTGCCATCGCCGACAAAGTGGGGGACATAGCGTCGGCCGGGCCGTCCCATGCCGTTGAGCTTGTCGCACTCGGCCTTGACCGGCTCAAAGCCGATGACGCGGAACTTGCCCTCTCGCATGAGGTTGTTCATCGGGTCGCCGGTGTCGCCGATGTCCATCGCGCCGACGTCCACGATCTCCAGCACCGGGGACAGGTTGCCCAGGAGCGTGATCAGGCTGCCGACCATCGGGCCTTGGGCGGGGGGGGAGGCGGGTGAAGAAGTCGGTTTTCCCGGCGTCGAACTCATGTGCTTTGCCTCGCTCCGCGTGACGATCCGGCACGCTGGCCGGAGCGTAGGACTGACTGGTCGTACGCGTGCGCTCTCGGGCCGTCCTTGCGAAGCGAGCGGCTTTGAGCCCCCATCCGCTGCGCGGCTTTCTGCTACCATGGCCCTCCCTCCGATGGAGTCCTCCTCGATGCTCATCACGTATACCCGGCTGATCACCGCGTTCGCCCGCCGCTCTGTCTGCTCGCTCGTCGCGGCCCTCGCGATCGTGGCGCTCACGAGCACGACGTTCGGCGCTGACGAGTTCATCCAGCGAGCCAACAGGCTCTATTCGTCGATCAAGCCGGAGCTCTCGGCCGATCGCGTGCTATTCCCGCTCCTGGCGAAAATGGAAGCGCCGCCCGCGGCGTTGGTCGACGCCAAGCGCGCGGCTCTGCTCACGCCGTCGATGGCTGACTGGGCCGCGGTGCAGACGTGGGTGGACGCGGCGCCGCAGCGCGAAGTCATCGCGGCGGTGAAGAAGGTCACCGACGAAGAGGCGTGGAAGAAGGCCTTTGCGATCTCGATGCCCTATGGCGCGGACGCCGCGGCGGAAATCGACCCGAACCTCGTCATTCAGAAGATGTACATCGAGCTTGGCGAGCCAGCGATGCTGGCGCAGGCTGAGTTCCTGTACATGAAGCGGTTTGATTGGCTCGAGTTGCTGATGCACGCCGAGGCGACGCGGTTGATTGAAGCGGGCAAGCCCGCAGAAGCGATGGACCAGATCGTTCGCCTGTGCTGGGTGTCGCGCATGATGGCCGATCGCGAGTTCCTGGAAGAGAAGACCTGGGGCATGAACGCGCTCACGCTCGGCCTCATGCGGATCCGTGATATCGCGTACGTGGACAGCCGCAAGGACACCTATGCCCTCACGGCGGAGCAGGTCCGCGACGTAATCAAGCGCCTCAAGCGCAGCGGCGGCATGCTCGGGCTGGATCGTCTGACGTCGCCGCAGGCCAACCTGATCGCGGCCGAGCAGCTCGTGGCCCAGGTCATGGTTCCCGGCGCCGGCCCGGATCCGGAGCGCTGGTCGCGGTTCCTGTCACGGATCATCAGCCAGAGCCGGCCGATCCGCATGTTCAGCGAGCAGGCCAAGTGGGACGCACTGCGGAGCCTGCACGCGGACACGTCACAAACGCTGCAGCGGGTCAAGGGCGTGTTCGCGGACTTTGATGCTCGCTGGAAGCTGGACCCGTTTGACCCCCGCCTCAAGACGCCGTCGGACTATGCCAAGCTTGATCGCGCGCGGTTCGCGCTGGTGGATTCGATGATCGCCGACTTGGACTCGCTGCTCCCACGTCGCGTGGTATTGAACGTCGAGGCGGCGGGCACCCGCATGGGCCTCGCGGCATACGCGTTCATGCTGTCGCAGCGGAATATCCCGCCGAGCCTCGCGGCGTCGCGCCCCGCGATCATCTCCGAGGTTGACGTTGACCCGACAGACCCGACCAAGAAGCGGTATATCTACTACTCCCCGTCGCCCACGGGCAAAGAGTTCACGGTGACGGTATTCCCGGAGTTGTTGGGCGTGCGCACGCCGCAGTTTGAAGTCACGGTCCCCTCGGACCGGTTCTTCATCAGCGCCGCCGGGCCTGACGGGCAGTTGACGAACAACTCGCGATTCACGCAGACGATGGCTGATGAGCGCGGCGACTATCTCCTTTGGCCGCCGGTGCTGTCGCTGGTGCGCCAGAACCTGACGGAGCGCGGATCGCTGAAGTAATCACCGGCTGGCATTGGCGTTTCTGGCGAGACGGAGCAGGTGAGAATCGCAGCGTGGCGTTGGACGCCGCGAGAATCAACACGTAACGAAGACCGGTCGGGCGGCATTGAAGCGATGAGCATGAACACCGGAAAAGCACACAAACTCGTGATCATCGGATCGGGCCCCGCGGGATGGACCGCGGCGATCTACGCCGCGCGGGCGCAGTTAAACCCGGTGGTGTACATCGGCGTGCCGAAGCAGGACCCGGGTCCGGTGCTGCCGGGCGGGCAGTTGATGCTCACGACGGAAGTCGAGAACTATCCGGGCTTTCCCAAGGGCGTGACGGGCCACGAACTCATGCACGATTTCCAGTTGCAAGCCGAGCGATTCGGCACGCAGGTCGTGCAGGACGATATTCTCAAGTGCGAGTTCTCGAGCGACCCCATGCGCGAGCCGCACACGCTGCACACCGGCAACGGCGAGATCGTGCGTGCTCACAGTGTGATCATCGCGACGGGGGCCGTGGCCAACTGGATCGGTCTTGACAGCGAGATGCGCCTAGCCCGCTCCGGCGGCGGCGTGTCAGCATGTGCGGTGTGCGATGGCGCGCTTCCGCCCTTCCGCAACCAGGCGCTGGGCGTCGTCGGCGGCGGCGACACCGCGATGGAGGAAGCGACCTATCTCACCAAGTTTGGCTCGGTGGTGTATGTCATCCACCGGCGTGATTCGCTGCGGGCCAGCAAGATCATGCAGGAGCGGTTTCTCAGCCGTCCGAACGCGAAGGTGCTGTGGAACAAGGCGGTCGTCGAGGTGCTGGGCGACAAGACGATCGAGGGCGTGATCCTTGAGGACACAGTGACCAAGGAACGCTCGCGCCTCGACCTCAAGGGCTTGTTCATCGCGATCGGCCACACGCCGGCGACGAAGTTCCTGCAGGGCAGCGGGCTGACGTTTAACGCCAAGGGCTATATCGATCTGCCGACGCGATCGAGCTACACGAACCTGCCGGGCGTGTTCGCCGCGGGCGATGTGGCTGACGAGCACTACCGCCAGGCGGTCTCGGCGGCGGGCATGGGCTGCATCGCGGCCTTGGACGCGGAGCGCTGGCTCGCGGCCAAGGGCGTGGATTGAGGACGGCCAAGCGGCCCGCGTTCCACTCGTTTGGGGCATTCTCAACATCGTCATCGTCGCGGTTGCCTCGGCAGGTGCAACATCTCCCGCGTCGATCGTTATCATCACGATTCCTTCCTTTGGGGCCGTCGGTGTCTGTGGCGTACACAGCGCTCGCGGCTTGGAGCTTCCCATGAATCCTCGCGTGCTGGCCTTGTCGGTCGTTGCCGGTCTTCTTCTGACCTCGTCCAGCGTGTTGGCGCAATCCACGCCGCCCGCGAGCGTTCCCGCGGCCCCGGCGGCTGAGCCCGCCAAGCCCGCGCCCAAGGTCAGCGCCAAGAGCGAGAAACTCAAGGTCGGCTCCAAAGCTCCGGCGCTCAGCATTGCGGAGTTTGTCAAGGGCGAGCCGGTCAAGGAAATCGAGGCGGGCAAGTTCTACGTGGTTGAGTTCTGGGCAACGTGGTGCCCGCCGTGCGTCGAGAGCATCCCGCACCTGACGAAACTGCAGAAGGAAAACCCGAGCGTCGTCTTCGTCGGCATCAGCGACGAGGACACCAAGAAGGTGAAGCCATTCGTCACCAAGATGGGCGACAAGATGGACTACCGCGTGGCGGTGGACGCCAAGCGCGCCACGAGCGACGCGTATATGAAGGCGTCGGGCCAGCAGGGGATCCCGACGGCATTCGTCGTGAACGACAAGCAGGAGATCGCGTGGATCGGCCACCCGATGGAGTTGGACGAGGTTCTGGCACCGATCGTCGCGGGCAAGTATGACGCCAAGGCGAACGAGGCCAAGAAGGCCAAGATCGAAGAGGTGATGGGCAGGCTTCAGACGGCATACGAAGCCAAGGACTGGGACAAGGTCATCGCGGGCATGGACGAGATCGGCGGGCTGGACGGCAAGATGGCCACGCGCATGGCCAGCGCGAAGTTCCAGGTGCTGCTGATGGAAAAGAAAGACGCCAAGGCCGCGTATGCCCACGCCAAGAGCGCGGCCGACGGCACTCTGAAGGACGATGAGAACGCGCTGAACGAGATCGCGTGGACGATCTTGGATGCGCCGGGTGTTGAGTCGCGCGACTTCGATCTCGCGATCAAGCTGGCGACCCGGGCCAACGAGGTCGCCAAGGGCAAGGACGCGGGGATTCTCGACACGCTGGCGCGGGCTCAGTGGGAGAATGGCGACAAGGCGGGTGCCGTCGCGACGCAGCAGAAGGCGATCGCGGCCGCGTCAAGCGGCCCGGCGGAGATGAAGTCGGAACTGGAAGCCACGCTGAAGAAGTACCAGGACGGCGCGAAGAAGTGATCGACGCGCTCCGTCGCACGCTCATACAGGCCGTTGAGCCCCGCACAGGCGATTGAGCTCGCGTGAGCAATCGAAGGCAGCACAACTCAAAGGCCCGCCGCTCGTCGGCGGGCCTTTTCATGTGTTCGCAGGGTGCGTGGTTGGTTGTGTCGAACGTCGGGGGCGAGCCTGGGAGTCCGCAGTCCGAAGTTCACTCGCCCGCGCGGGGAAGATCCGCTTCGCCCAACAGACGGAACTCCTTGCGACGCAGGATCTGGCCCGCGAGCGTCAGGTCGTCCACCGCGAGTGCCAGCGTCTGCGTCGCGCCCGACCAAGCCATCAGCGGGTACATGAAGCGGATGCTCAGCTCAGCCCCGAGCAGGAACTGGCACATCGAGCTCAGCGAGTGCTGCGGATCAAAGCACACCACCAGGATCTCCGTCTCCATGTACGGCAGGTTCTGCTCACGCAGAATCTGACGAGCCTCCGTCGCATCGTTGGGCACGATCCGCACCACCGCGTGGTCGCTGGCCTCATGCACCGCCAGCGCGCAGATGCGACAGTTGTGCTCATCAAAGCCCTTGACCAGCTCGAGCATCTTGCCGACCTTGTTGGCCAGAAAGATGCTGAACTGCGTGACGCTCGGGATCGTGTAGCCGAGGCTCGTGCCCGGTCCTGTTCCAGCCTGACTCATCGCGAGCTCCTGCGTGCGGTGTGTGTGAACCCGAGCGTAGGGGGGCATGGGGGCGGGCGCGCAGACGGGCGCAGTCCGGGGTTGGCAACGCCCGCCGGCCCGAACACATCGGCTTTGTGCGTTGCGCCTTCACGCCCGAGCGCCAAACGATCTCGGTCGATCAATTGCGCGGCCGATACTGCCCGAGACGCTCGTTCATCGCCGCGAGTCGCACGCACTCAGCGATCCGCTTCTCGCGGGTCGCGTCGGTCTTGGCGCTGGCGATGATCGTGAGGGCACCTTTGCGCGCTGAGGGCGGGAACGCTTGCCAGTGCTTCAACGCGAGCGGGGCCTTTCGCAGTGCGGCGGTGAGTTCGGCGGGCTCTTCCAGTCGCTCGATCGCGTCCAGCGCCGCCCAAGACCCGTCGGCCTTCGCGGCGTCGATCTTCGCACGCCCGATCGGCGTCATCCGCCCGCTGGCCTCTAGCGCCTCGATCTTCCGCTTGTTCACCGCCGACCAGCCGGTCTTGGCTTTTCGGGGCGAGAAGTACAGCATCGTCCGCCGCTCATCCAGCTTCCGCGGCAGGCTGTCAATCCAGCCGAAGCACAGGGCCTCATCAATCGCGTCGCCGTCGGTGAACGTGTGAAGACCGGACGACTGTTTGAAGTAGACCAGCCAGACGCCGCTGGTGCGAGCGTGGTTCGCGTGCAGCCACGCCCGCCACGCGGCGATGTTCGCCGGCTCAATGCGCTCGACCTGCTCAAGCACGCTTCCCTTCGCTCGCGCCGGCGCGGCGGAGACAGCAGGCTTCGCGATGGCGGGCTTTGGCATGGATGTCTTCACGGCTGGACGCTTCGCCGTCTGCTTGGTCTTCGGGACAGACTTGGGCGATGATGTCAGCGAACCGGGACCGGCACGCGGGCGGGGTGATTTGGCCATGCCCAATCATCGCCGGTCTGCACGCCCGTGCAAACTCACCGCCTACGAAAAGAGCCACGCGAAATCGCGTGGCTCGGTTCATTTGTTCATTCGAGGTCGGTCGCCCGCATCGCGGCAAACCCAGGCCGCCGTCCCTGCTCGCGTCTCGGAACTCGCGACTCGCGACTTCGATCAGGCGCTGAAGCTGCTGCCGCAGCCGCAGGTGCTGGTGGCGTTGGGGTTGTTGAACACGAACCCGCGGCCCATGATCTCATCGCGGAAGTCGACGGTGACGCCGCTGAGATACAGGAGGCTCTTGGGGTCCACGATGACCTTGACGCCGTGCATCTCGAAGACCTCGTCGGTTTCCTTCTGAGCCTCGGTCAGGTCCAGCAGATAGCTGAAGCCGGAGCAGCCGCCGCCCTTGACGCCGACGCGCAGACGGATCTTGTCGGCGTCGAGTTCCTGGTCCTTGATGATCTTGTGGACTTCCTTCGCCGCGGTCGCTGAAAGGATGAGGCCGGGTGCGGACGGGGCGGCGTGGTCGTGATCGTGGGTGTGGACTGCGGACATGACGTGTTCTCCGTGACGGGCACGCGGGCCCGCGATGCGAACTGAATCGTGATAGGAATACTACGCGAGGCGAGCGGGTTTCGTTCACCGCCGCCGCGCCGAGCGGGCGGCTGAAGGTCCGAGAAGGCCGCAGCCTTCGCTCATCAGTGCGAGCCGGCGTGGTCGTGATCGTGATCCTCGACCGGGATGCCGTTCTTTCGCTTGTAGTCGGCGATGGCGGACTTGATCGCGTCCTCCGCGAGCACCGAGCAGTGAATCTTCACCGGCGGCAGGCTGAGCTCTTCAACGATCTGCGTGTTGCGCAGGGCCATCCCCTCATCGAGCGTGCGCCCACGCAGCCACTCGGTGGCCAGCGAGCTGCTGGCGATGGCGCTGCCGCAGCCGAAGGTCTTGAACTTCGCGTCCTCGATCTTGCCCGTCTCGGGGTTGACCTTGATGCAAAGCTGCATGACGTCGCCGCACTCCGGCGCGCCGACGAGGCCGACGCCGATGTTCTTGGACGCCTTCATCTCCTCGCCGGAGCCGAAGTTGCCGACGTTGCGGGGGTTCTCGTAATGGTCGATAATTTTCGGTCCGTAAGCCATGGCAAAGTCCTTTCACAACTCCACATGGCACATGGCCACATGGCACATTCAATCCAACGAACTCACGCGCTCGGGCCAATGTGCGATGTGGCCCTGTGCAATGTGCGATGTCGACTAGTGGTGCGCCCACTCGACCTTGCTCAGATCGATCCCTTCCTTGTGCATGTCGTACAGGGGCGACATCGCCCGCAGCTTCTGCACGGCCTTGACCACCTCGGAGATCGTGTAGTCCACCTGTTCCTCGGTGGTCCATTTGCCCAGCGACAGCCGCAGGGAGCTGTGGGCCAGATCATCGCCGACGCCGATGCCCTTGAGGACGTAGCTGGGCTCGAGGCTCGCGCTGGTGCATGCGCTGCCGCTGGAGCAAGCGATGTTCTTGACCGCCATCATGAGGCCCTCACCTTCGACGAAGCCGAAGGAGATGTTCGTGATGTGCGGCAGGCGCTTCTCGGCGTGGCCGTTGACGGCGCAGGTATCAAGCTGGCGCGAGACTTCGGTTTCAAGCTTCTTACGCAGACGGCCGAGGCGGATCGCGTCGGACTCCATCTCGAGGCGTGCGATCTCGCAGGCCTTGCCGAAGCCGACGATTCCGGGGATGTTGAGCGTGCCGGAGCGGAAGCCGCGTTCCTGGCCGCCGCCGTCTTGCAGGGACTGCAAGCGGACACGCGGGCGGTGACGTCGGACGTACAGCGCGCCGACGCCCTTGGGGCCGTAGACCTTGTGGCCCGACCACGAGAGCAAATCGATGTTGTCGGCGTCGACGTTGGTGGGCATCTTGCCGACCCACTGCGTGGCATCGGTGTGGAAGATGATGCCGCGCTCTTTGCAGAGCTTGCCGATCTCGCGAACTTCGTTGATGGTGCCGATCTCGTTGTTGGCCCACATGATCGTGACGAGGATGGTGTCGGGGCGAAGTGCGCCCTTGACCATCTCGGCGGTGACGATGCCGTCGCGCGCGGGCTCGAGGAACGTCGCGTCGAAACCCTCTTTCATCAGGCGCTTGACTGGGTCGAGCACCGCCTTATGTTCGATGGTGCAGGTGACGATGTGCCCGCGGCCCTTGCTCCCGGCCGGTGCCTTCTCGTACATGTACGCAGCGCCCTTGATCGCGAGGTTGTTGCTCTCGGTGCTGCCGCTGGTGAAGATGATCTCTTTCTCGCTGGCGCCGATGAGCTGGGCCGCCTGCTGGCGGGCCTCGTCAACGCCGGCCTCGGCGTCCCAGCCGAAACGGTGGTTGCGCGAGCCGGAGTTGCCGTATTTCTCGGTGAAATAAGGCAGCATGGCCTCGACCACGCGGGGATCACAAGGCGTCGTCGCGGCGTGATCCATGTAAATCGGCAACTTCAGCGACATGTTTCAAGCTCCTGATGTCTGCGTATTCGGACGCCGCGGCGAGCGGATTGGCTTCCCGTAAACTTGGGAAAACTGCCCGCGAGAAACGGGCGACGATCGGCCACGCGGCACGAACACACGAAACTCGCATTTTCATTCACAGAACGACGTACGGTAGACACCCTGAGACTGGTTCGCAACCGCTTCAGTTACGTGAAAACGGGCAAACCAGACAATATTTTCGCAGTTTGGCTGGTTGCGTGCGGGTCCGGGTGTCCAGGGCGGGAATGCCGCGCGCAGCCTACGGGCGGGCGTACTTCATGACGATGCGGCGGCCGTGCATCTCGTGCTCGACGGAGGTCATATACGCGCGGATGAGCATCAGCCCGCGGCCAGAGGGCAACTCGAGGTTCTCGTCGATCGTCGGGTCGGCGATGACGTTGGGATCGAACCCAGGCCCTTGGTCGGTGACGCGAACTTCAACCTCCGCAGGGGACACGGCGTATTGCACTTCGATCGGCACCGACTCACTGAGCCCGCGGTGCCCGTGGAGGAACGCGTTGACCATCGCCTCCTCAAGCGCGACACGCAGGGCGAAGCGGGAAGCAGGCGGGTAGCCGCACGCGTCCACGGCGTTCAGAATGTCCTGCTCGACCCGATCGATCTCCTCGCGGTTGTTGCGGGGCCGAGCGGTGCCGGTCATGGGCGCAGCGCCCGCGGCACCGAGGGCGGCGTGAGCCGGGTCTGGGGTCGCGGGCGGGTTGTTCGCCGGGTTGCTCATGTCCATCGATTTGGATGCCCGAGGCCGGAACGCGTGGGCACGAAACCGGAAAACGAACGGAACGACGTGATGCGTGAACGAGCGAGCGGTAAGGACGTCGAAAGCGACGGGTGTCGGGCGGTGGGGGGCGAACACGGGGCCAAGAAACGCGCAAGGGACCGGCCAGCAGGCAATGGGTGATGGACGGCGACCAGCCGACGGCAGAAGTGCAAGCAAGGACGGGTGCGGCTTCTCGCTCCCTCCGCACCACATCGTCCACTGCCGTGCCCCGCCTCCAGGTGCCTTGTGGCACACGTCGGCACGGCTTCAACGGAACACGAACGGGTGATGCGGTCGAGCTTCTGAGTCTGCCAAAGGCTGGTGGTGCGTCAGCCGCGAGACGCGACGCGGGGCTTACTTGAAGCTGGCGCGGGCCTTATCAGCATTCTCGTGGATCTCGAAAATCTTGTTGAGCTTGGTGATCACGAAGACCTGGTAGATCTGCGGGTCGATGTTGCTCAGGCGGAGCTGGCCCTGCAGCGCTCGAACGCGATTGTTCACGGTGATGAGCGTGCCCAGCGCGGCGCTGGAGAGGTGGTCAACGTCGGTGAAGTTGATCAGGAGCTTGGGCTTCGTCTCGGCCTCGATGATGCCCTTGATCTCTTCGCCGATCTGCTGGATGTTCGCTTCATCGAGGATGTTGCGATCGCGGAACTGGACTTCGATCACGCTTCCGTCGCGCTTGACCTTGAGACGGGACTCGCTGGCGGGCATCGAAAGGACTCCTGTCGCGGCAATAGGTGGTGAAACTCGTGGACCGAGCGTGCCATCACGCTCGCGGACCTCTGAACGGGACTGTATCAGCCGGAACGCCGGTGCGTCTTGGCGGTCGGCGGATTCCCCTCAAAAAACGCCCGAGCGATGCTCGGGCGTGAGGGATCGGGGGAGCGGGAAGGGCCGGGGATGCAGGCGTGCTCGCGGGACTGACTCACGACGCACACCCGCGTGCAGAGGCTCAGTTGCCCAGGCCGGTACGAGCGGTGTCCATGAGACCCGGGAAGCTGCGCTCTTCCTCTTCCGTCTGGATGAGGATGGTGGGCTTCACAAGGATCATGAGCGTGGACTCTTCCTTGGACTGGATGCGGTTGGTGAAGAAGCGGTTGATGATCGGGATTTTCGAGAGCACGGGCACGCCCGTCTCGATATCGACCTCAGTGACCAGGCGCTGGCCGCCGAGGAGCAGCGTGCCCTCGTCCGGGACGGTGGCGGTCGTCTGCACACGCGTGGTCGTGATGACCGGGAGCTGGATGACCGAGCCGGTCTCGGCGGAGTTGACCAGCGCACCGCCGACGACCGCGGTGATTTCGGCGTTGGCGATTTCGCGGATGACGTTGACCGACGCGTCGATGTTCAGGGTGACGAAGCGACGATCCGAGCTGACCACCGCCTCGACCAGCATGACCACACCTTCGGCAACGGTGCCGGTGGTGGGATCGAATCCGACGGCCGACTCGCCGACGACGGGCTCGAGATCGGTGATGATGGCACGCTGCGTGACGACGTAGACGTTGGAGGTCTGGCCGTTGGTGAGCGTGAGGCGCGGGGCCGTGAGCGTGACGGTGCGACGATCGGCCTGCGTGGCCTTCACGAGGAAGTCCACCTGAATGTCATCAAGGAACTGACCAGCGATGCCCAGGGCCGGGGCGCTGGAGACGATGTCACGAGCGAAGCCGGCGGCCGGGAGCAGACCCTGCGTGAGACCGAGCGAGTTGCTGGAGGCACCGATCGGCGACCACGCCGAGGGCAGAACGGAGTTCTGCAGCGCGTTCACCGGCGTGGGGGGGTTGCCGGTGACGGGGGTGATCGACCCGCCGGGGGCATAGTTCGTCGAGTTGAGTGAGCGCCGATACGCCGAAGTCTGCGTGAAGTCGAAGAAGTCGCCCGCGCGGATGTTGGGGTCGAGTCCTTGAGCAGCGGTCACGACATTGCTCTGGGCGTTGAAGTACACATCAACGTCGAAGCCGATCTGCTCGAAGTAGTCCTGGCTGACCAGGAGGAAACGCGACTCGATGTTGATCTGGATCGAGCGGATCTCGCGGAGCTTGCTGAGCAGGCCCGCGATCGCGGAGTGGTTGCGCGGGGTCTGCGTGATGACCAGCGTGCCGTTGATCTCGGTGATCGCGCCGGTCTCGCCGCCGGCCTCGCGCCAGCTCTCGGGGTCGATGGTGCGCTGCACCATGTCCACGATCTGACGAATGCGGGCGGTGCGCTCGTTGCGCTCATCGCGTGCGGAGGCCTTGGCAAACGGGCCGGACTTGGTGTCCAGGTCGGCCTTGGAGGCGAGCACGCGGGCGAGGTCAAGTTCCGGGACGTCCTTGTAGTCGGGCGTCTCGATGAGCAGGTCGGTGATGTTGTACGGGAGGCTGGTGGTCTTGCGCTTGATCGTGTCGGCGCTGGCGATCGTGATGATGCCCGAGTCGATCGAGTAGTCCAGCTTGGTGCCGGGGTCAGAACGCACGAACTCGAGCACCTTTTCCAGCGCGACCTTGGCCGGGATTTCCTGGCTCAGACTGAGGTTGACGCGGGCACCGGGCTCGACGCCGATCGACTTGAGGCTCTCCCAGTTGGGCTGGATGTCCGTCTGTGAGAGTTGGCTGAGGTTCGCGATGACCTTGTCGAGCGTCGCGCCGCGGTAGGACACCGGGATGCGGCGGCCTTCCAACGACGCCATGGCGCGCCGGTTTTCCGGCGACTCTGTCGCGCCGAGCTGCTCGGTGCGGGTGTAGGTCTTGGTGGGCCAGTTCTCAGGGAACTGCATGATGTTCAACGGGGCGACCAGCGACTCGTGCACTTCAAGCTCGGCCTTCTGGATGCCGTAGCCCTGGCGACGCTTGAGGTTCTGATAGAGGTCGTACGTGCGCAGGTCGGTGAGCACGTCACGCATCATCTGCGCACCGGGATTGTTCGGATCAAGGTAGAGCACCTGATCCACGACCTGGGCCGCCTCGGCGTAGCGACGCTCGATCTGCAGCTCGCGGGCACGCTTGAGGCTCTCGAACACCTTCTGCTCGCGTTCGTCACGCAGGCGGGTCTGCGCGGACTCGGCGTCAGCGCGGAGCTTGTTCTCGCGCTCGAGGGCCGCGGCGGCGCGCGCGAGGTCTTCGCGACGGGCGATCTCGGCGTTCAGGTCGTTGACCTTCTTTTCGAACGCGTCCAGCTCGGCCTGTGAGAAGTAGGAACGGGCGTTCTTGACGGTCACGTCGGCGCCGGCATTCAGGTCGCGGGCACGCTTGGTGTCGCCGGCGGCAAGAGCGCGGGAGGCTTCATCAGACTGACTGGTGAACTCGGCGGTCGCGCGCTCACGAATGAGCAGCGCGCTGCTGGTCACGTCCTGCTCCAGCGTGCCGCCGGCGTTGTCGCGAAGGCGGACGCGGACCTCGGCCAGACGCCGATCAACGCGGGCGATCTCTTCGGTGCTGAGGTACTGGCGGTGCGTCGTGCTGGCGAGCTGATACTTCCGCAGAGCCTCGGCGTAGCGGCCAGCGTCAAACGCGGAGTCCGCCTCAGCGAGCGTTCGCTGCGCATCGGCCTTCAGCGCGACCTGCATCATGTCCGTCGCGGGATCGCTCTGCGCTGGAGCGGCGTACGCGGCGGGGTCCATCGGCTGGGCGACGGGCTCGCTCGGAGCGGGAGCCGCGGCGGGGGCCGAAGCGGGCTCGGCGGCGCGAACGGGCTCTGCAGCCGGGGTCGGCGCGGGCTCGCCATTGATCGGCGTCATCGACGGCAGCGGCTCGCTGGCCGGGCTCTGGCCAGCGGGATCGCTGGGCTTGCTCGGCTGGTCACGCTTCACGGTGCCGGGCTGGATCATCGCCAGGTCGCGGTCAAGGAGCTTCACCTGCAGCTCGTCGGCGGTGCGGCGATCCGCGCCGGTGAGCTCGACGCCCCAGCGACGGACTTGCGCAAGCGTCGCGCGTGAGGTGGCGATATCGCCCGCGGCGTACTGCTCGTTCGCAAGAGCGATGGTCGGTGAGACCTTCGCCGCCAGTTCGGTGCGCTGGGCGGTGATGCCCTCGAGAATCTGGCCGGCGCGAGCCTTCTCGGTGTCGCTGGCGTCGGTGCGGGCTTGCACGCCCTCGGCGTAACGCTGGGCCATGCGGAGGTCGCCCTCTTCACGGAGCAGGTCGCTCTTCTGCAGCGTCACTTCGCACTCGCCAAGCTTGGCGATGCGGGCGTCCAGGTCGTCAAGGCGAGCGATCAGGTTGGCGCGCTGGGCCTCGCCGATCGTCGCGGTGCCGGGCTTCAGCGCGGCCAGAAGCTTCGCGCGAGCGGCGATGAGACGCTGCTCGCTCACGAGGCGATCGACGGCTTCCAGTGACTGCGTCGTCGTGCTTTGGCCGGCGGTCTGGGCCAGCACCAGCGGGGTGGTCGCGCCAACGCTCAGCGCGGCGAGGGTGATCGTGTTGGACATCACGGACGCAGTGAACTCACGGTTCTTGACCGACATGCAGCATCTCCGATTGCACGCCGCGCGCAGCCCCCCGAGGGGTCCTGACGCGGACTGAGGGGCAAGCCTAACGCCTCCGGTTGGCAAACGCAAACCCTGATGGGCGGACTTTTGTCGCAAACCTTGTCCACATCACGACTTGCGAGGATGGAATCTTCTGAATGGTCGTGGGCGTTTGGGTTCTAGAAGTAGAATCGCCGGGGTTTTCACGAGTTCGCGACCGGTTGCGTGGAACAGACCCGCGCGCGGCGATGGCGGATGGCGAAATTGCCCGTATCGCTGTAGCGGGCGCGGGTTTTGTGGGGGCAACGTCGCATTGCGAGTCTGTGGCGTGCGGTGCGACGCGAACGGGCACGCTGGATCGCCAGAAGCTGAGCGCGGGCGCGAGCGTCAGCCGAAACGAGGGCGAGCAGCCGCATCGCCAGCCTTGGTGATCAAGAAAATTTTTAGGGTCAAGTTCTTAGATCGCGACCGCGAAGACGCTCGGCAGAGTTCCCACGACGGGCTCCCGTCGCGACACGACTCAGACGACGCGAGCCGGAACCAGCGCGCGAGTCGCCACCTTCATCCCCGGCTCGACACTCTCGCCCTCATTGGAAAAAAGGTACGTGCGCTCCGGCACGGCGCTAAGACGGCAGAGGAGTTCATGCGTGATTGTGCCCGCCTGCTGCGCGAGCGTGGGCAGGTGATTGGGCATTCCCGGCGTGGTGCCGATGACTTCGACCTCGCAGCCCACAGCGCTGAGTTCGATCGGCACGTCGGTGACGTCGATGGTGATCTGGTCCATGCTCACGCGCCCGACGACCGGTGCCCAGGTTGATCGCGTCGGGTCGGCGTCAAAGCTCGCGGTGGGCTCGAGCGTGCGCGGGCGGTCCCACTGCAGGCCGGTAAGCCGGACCTTGGCGCGGTTGGACAGGCCCAGCGGATAGCCGTCGGCGTACCCGACGGGGACGATCGCGATGCGTGAGGGACGCTCGCTGTGCCAGGTGCGCCCGTAACCGACGGGCCAGTCGCTGGGAATCTCCTGCACATGCACGATCCGACTGACCCAGCGGACGCACGGGCGCAGGGCCCGCAGCGCTTCATCAAACTGCGGCGGCGCTTCGGCATCATTCATGTCGTCGGCGTAGCCGAGCACGCCCAGGCCCACGCGAACCATCGTCGCGTGAAATGAAGCGGAACGGAACGTCGCGGCGGTGTTGGCGGCGTGAACGACGCAGGGCGGGTGGCCCCGCGAGATCGCGGCGGCGAGCTTGGGCTTGACACGCTCGATCCAGTTGCGGAAGAAGCGTGCCTGCTCGCGCGTGAAGGGCTCGTCGCTGGCGGGGCTGCTGAAGTGCGTCATCAGGCCGGCGAGGCGGAGACGCGGGTTGGTTGTCGCGAGGGTGACGAGGCGCTCGGCCTCGTCGGGCAGACAGCCGCCGCGAGACATGCCGGTGTCGACTTGAATGTGAACGGGAAGAGCGACGCCGAGGCTGTTGGCGCAGGCGATGAGCGCGTGAGCCTGGCGTTCGCTGTGGAGCACCAGGTGCAGTCGGCCGGTGACCGCGAGCCGATACAGCGGGTCCTGTCGATCGAAGCCATCGACGGGCATCAGCACGAGGATGGGCGTGCGGATCGGTGCGTCCGCGAGTTGGCGAGCCTCAGCGAGGCAGTAGACCGCCAGAAGATCCACGCCTAGTGAGGCGAAGCGCTTGGCGATGCGCGTGGCGCCGAGGGCGTACGCGTCCTGCTTGATGATGGCGCAAAGCTGGACCTTGGAGGGGTGACTCTCGGAGCTGCTGGCCAGGGCCGAGCGGATGACGCCGACGTTGGAATCAATGGCCGCCAGATCGATCTCGAGTCGCGAGGTGGTCACAAAGGGCTCCGATCAGGGTCGCGCGGGGCGCACATGGAAGTCGAGGGTTCTATGATGGTCATCGGACTTGTGACCGGATTGACTGCGAAATATGGCCATGAACACATCGAACGACTCCGCCCCCGCCTTCCACGACTCTTCTGCGCCGACGGACTCCGCGCCGGGCCTGACGCCCGAGCGGAACGACGCCCCCGAAGCGGCCCAAGGCGACACCGGCGGCGAGGCTCCGGCGCTGCAATCCGTGGACGACGTGTTCACCGAGGTGGCAAACTTCGACGCGCTCGGCCTGCGAAACAGCGTGCTCAAGGGCCTGAAAGCCGCGGGGTTTGAACGCCCCACGCGCATTCAGGCGATGCTGATCCCGCGCATTATGGCCGGCAAAGATGTGATGGGCCAGGCCAAGACCGGTACCGGCAAGACCGCGGCCTTCGCACTGCCGCTGCTGAACAACCTGCAGAAGGATGTTCCCAGCCAGGCGCTGATCCTCGTGCCGACGCGCGAGCTGGCGATGCAGGTCGCGCGTGAAATCAACGAGCTCGGCGCGTTGACGCCGATCCGCGCTGTCGCGGTCATCGGCGGCGAGCGCATCCAGACGCAGCTCCAGGTGCTGAAGACCGGGCCGCAGATCATCGTGTCCACACCGGGCCGCCTGATGGACATGGCCCAGCGCGGGCACATCTCGCTGACGAACGTGAAGCACGCCGTCCTGGACGAAGTGGACCGCATGCTGGACATCGGCTTCCGCGAGGACATCAAGAAGATCCTGGGCATGTGCCCACAGCCGCCGGAACGCCAGACGATCTTCGTCAGCGCGACGTTCTCGCCGGAGATCGAGCGGCTGATCCAGCGTCATAGCAACAACCCCGAGAAGATCGTCGCGGTCACGGCCGGGGCGCTCACCACCAAGCTCGTGCGGCAGCACTACCTTGCGGTGCAGCCTTGGGACAAGAAGAAGCTGTTGGCGCACTTGCTCACACACGAAGAGGGCGCGCTGACGCTGGTCTTCTGCCGCATGAAGCGGACGGTGGACGAGCTGACGAAGTATCTGAACGAGAAGGGGATCGACGCGCATTCGATGCATGGCGACATGTACCAGACCAAGCGCAACAAGATCATCGAGCGCCTGCACAAGGGCGATCTGAGCGTGCTGGTGGCCAGCGACCTGGCGAGCCGCGGACTTGACGTTGACGGCATCACGCATGTGATCAACTACGACATGCCGGAGGACCCGGAGATCTATGTTCACCGCATCGGTCGCACCGCCCGCATCGGGCGCGAGGGCGTGGCGTGGAGCTTTGTGACGCCGGAGCAGGGCGAGCTGCTGACGCAGATCGAGTTCCTGATCAACATGGAGATCCCGAAGCTGGACTACCCGGACTTTGTCGCGACTCCGCCACCCGGCGGCGTGGCGCGATACGCGGTGCCCAACTCGCAGGAGCCCAAGCCGGTGGTTGAGAACGCCGTGAGCCGGTACGCCGCGACGATGCCGCCGGCGCCGGTGCTGAGCAAGGCGGAGATCGACGCGCAGAAGTTCCCGGGCGGGATCGTTCCGACGAAGATGCCGGGCAAGCGGATGTACGGCAAGGTCAAGGGTCGCTGAGCTGCCGGCGGTGCCGGGGTATCTGGCGGTTCGGGCAACTTGCTGAATACCCCGGGCCACGGGTACTCACCGGATTTGCGATCGAATCACGTTGACACTGCACCGAGTTGGGCGCATGTTTCCTGCTCGCCGCGCTTGCCGCGCGACCGGAGCTTTTTGCATGACGCAGAACAGTCGATCTTTCCGGGCATTGCGGAACGCCGTGATGCTCGCGGCGTGCGGCGCGCTGGCGATGACTGGGGCAGCCCGGGCCGACACGCGCGAGCTGGTGATCATGGTGACGGGGTATTGGCCGCCGACGAACAACATGCTGAGGCCCTGGAGCCCGAACCCCGATCAAAACGGCGGCATGTGGACCGGGCAGAACTGGGAAGGCCGCGGCTACACGATCAAGGCGTACTTCCCGGAGTTCCCGGGGTTGACCGGGCCGAACTGGGGCAAGGGCACCGGCGACTTTGAAATTGACTATCAGGACACCGACGCGGACTTCGCGCGGATCGTGGCGGAGCTGAAGCCCGTGGCGATCGTGTCGTTCAGCCGCGCAAGCACGTCGATCGGTTGGGAGCTTGAGCCGGCGTATCAGCGGTTCAGGGTGGCCTCCGGCGAGGTGAGCCCGCCGGGGCGATCGATCTCGCTGTACAGCGCGGATTATTTCGGCGCGACGCGTCCGACCGAGACGTCGATCGTCGGCGATGCGGTGGGAACGGTCCACTTGGCCACGCTGCCGATGCAGGCGATCGTGGACAGTGTGCAGCAACTGAACACCGTGGGCCAGCCGGAGATCATCGATCCGTTCATCGCAAACTACAACCCCGCGACACCGAACAGCTATGACTACAGCGGGTCATTTCTATCAGGGTTCATGCCCTACTTGGCGGCGCGGTACCGCGGCACGCACAGTGATGTCGCGTCGCCGGATTTCTGCGCGATGTCCGGACACGTCCACGTGGGAACATCGCTGGTGAACAACGTGCCGCTGTGCGTGGAGGCATCGGAGGCGACGCTGCGCGCCGTGATCGATGCGCTGGACCTCGCTCTGCCGATCTACGTCTGTCAGCCGGCAGACATCGCGGCCGACGACGGAACTCCGCTGACGCGAACGAACCGCGGGCTGACGAACAACGGCGTGACCGAAGGTGACTACAACGCGTTCTTCTCCGGGTTCTTTGACGCGCTGGCGTACACGGACATCGCCGACGACGCTGGCAACGCGCCGCCGGTCGGCGTGAACAACGGGGTGACTGAGGGCGATTACAACGCGTTCTTCCGCACGTTCTTCGACGGCTGCCCGGGGTGATGCGGCCCGCAAACGGTGCCCGCGACGAGCGTCCGAGAACCTCCGCACCGATATGGTGCCCGGTGGGATCGCGGTCTAGTGTTGTTCGCTTGCGACGCCATTGCCGGTGGCGCAAGACGGGTGCGCGGCGAGGCCGCGGACACCTCTGATCGCCGCCTGCATCACCTCCTGATGGCCGACCACGCCCCAGCCCGCGCAGACGCACACGCCGGGTCGCCGGGGCTTGCGGATCATGTCCGCGAGCCGGTGCGCGTGGACGCGTCGGGCGGGGCCGCGGCTGCGAAGCCCCGCACGACGCTCAGCGTGATCATGCCGGTGTACAACGAGAGCGCAACGCTCCCGACGACGCTGGACTCGATCAGCGCGTATGCGCGGGCGAATCCGGGCGTGCGGTTTGTCATCGTTGATGATGGCTCGCGCGACGACTCGGTGAAGATCGTGCGCGAGCGGCTGGGACTGATCGGCGGCGTCGAGTGGCGTGCGGGCGTTGACGAATCAGCGAGCGCTGACGCGCCAATCGTGCTCATCGCCAATGGCCGTAATCAGGGCAAGGGCGGCGCGGTGCGCGGCGCCATGCTCGCGGTCCAGAGCGACTACCTGTGCTTCATGGATGGTGACCTGGCGTATGCGCCGGAGGACCATCTGCCGGCGATGCTCGCGGCGTTGCAGACGCACGATGTCGTCATCGGCTCGCGGCGCGAGAGCCCGGAAGAACGCCGTAACACCAAGCGGCTGCGCCGACTGATGGGCTGGACGTTCAATCGCATCGTGCGGCTCGGGCTGAATCTGCCGATGGACGACACGCAAGCTGGAGTCAAGGGCTTCCGTGGCCGCGCGGCAAAGACCATCTTCGGCCGCTCGCGTCTTTCGGGTTTCTCGTTTGACGTCGAGCTGTTGTTCATCGCACGGACGCACGGACTGACGATCGCGGAAATCCCCGCGCGTGTGGCGAGGGCGCACCGCAAGAAGCCGACAAACGTGAACCTCGCGACCGAGCCGCTGCGTATGCTGGGCGACCTTGTGAAGGTGCGGTGGAACTGGCTGCGTGGGCGATACAACTGATCGAATACTGCTGTCGTTTGACGCGGAGGAGTTCGACATCCCGCGCGAGTTCGGGCACGCCATCGACGAGGCCGAGCAGATGCGCATCGGGGTCGAGGGCGTGCGGCGCACGCTCAATCTGCTGAGCGAAGTCGGGGTGCGGGCCACGTTCTTTTCCACAGCGAAGATCGTGCTCGCGGCGCCGGAACTCTTTGGGCGCGCGGCGGCCGACGGGCACGAGATCGCCAGCCATGGCTATGCACACTCGTCGTTTGAAGTCGCGGACCTCCAGCGTTCGCGTGAGGCGATACTGAGTGTGTTGCCGGCGGGGTCGCGTGTACGCGGGTTTCGGCGGCCGCGGATGGCGCCGACGGACCCGGGGGAGGTGCTGCGCGCGGGGTATGACTATCACTCGTCGGAGAATCCGATCTGGCTGCCAGGGCGGTACAACAAGTTCTTCTCGCCAAGGCGGTGGTCGATGGAACGCACCTCCCTCGGAGAGGGAGGGCCACCTGAAGGGCCAACTCTGCTCAAGATCCCCGCCGCCGCGACGCCGCTGATCCGCTGGCCGTTGTTCTGGTTGAGCTTTAAGAATACGCCGCTGTGGTGGACGCGGGCGATGACGTCGTGGTGCCTGCGGGCCGATGGCTACGCGGCGTTGTATTTTCACCCGTGGGAACTGTGCGAGCTCAACGCGATGGGGGGCTTCGGCCTGCCGTCGTACGTTCAGCGAATCGACGGCGCGGCGTTGACCGAGCGCTTGCGCAAATATCTGACGTGGGCCAAGCGACGCGGCACGGTGTGTACGTATTCGGATTTCGCGGACGACGTGATGACGCGTGCGGGCTCGCGCCGCGGCACAAACGGCGTGGGAAGTTGAACGTCAACTCGACGCATCGCCGCTTGGCACGCGCGGCGCGTTGCCGGTAGAGTGCGAACACGGATGTTCAAGCACGTCAGCACACTGCGTAACTGGATCGAGCCGGGCACCGCCCGCGCCGGGTGGATCGCCTGGGGCGTGCTGGCGATCGCGGCGTTCGTCATGGGCGTGGTCGGCAAAGCCAACAGCGTGACCGGCAACTACCGCGCCGCGTCGCACGCGTGGATTCACAGCGAGCGGATGTATTTCCCCGGCGGGGATGGCTGGCTGTATCCGCCGCAGAGCGCGCTGTTGTTTGTGCCGATGCATGCGCTGCCCGAGCGGCTGGGCGAGGGCGTGTGGCGCTGCGCGTGGGTGGCGCTGATGGCGTGGGCGGTGTGGCGGCTGACGCGCGTGCTTAACCGCGTCCGCGAGGTCGCGCCGGCGTTTGATCGCGTGGGGTGGCTCGATCGCGGCACCTTCACGCGGAGCGATCGCGCGGGATCGACCGCGGCGAGCGGCGCGGGCTACGACCTGTTCTTTCTCGTGACGTTGCTGACGATCCCCGCATGTTTCGGGAGTGTGCAAAACGGGCAGACGAACATGCCGCTGGGGGCCGCGATCGTGCTGGCGTGCGTGAGCGTGGCAGAGCGACGGTGGTGGTGGTGCGTCGCGTGGTGCGCGTTCGGGCTGGTGTGCAAGCCGCTGATGGTGGTGCCGATTCTGTTGCTCGTCGCGTGCTGGTTCCGGCCGCTGGCATGGCGGATGGCGTTGGGGCTGGTGGTGTTTGCGGCACTGCCGCTGCTGCACTGGAACTGGGAGTACGCGCTGCGCGAGTATCACGCCGGCGTGCTGAAGGTCTTCGAGGCCGGGTCGCTGCGCGATCGTGCGTTTGCGAACCTTGGAGGCTTGCTCGCCGATACGCGACTGCAAATCCCAGACGCCGCGATGACCGCGATTCGACTCGCAACCGCCGGGCTGGTGCTCGCGGCGTGCTGGCTTAGCGCGCGGCGCGACGGCGCCACTCGCGGCGCACTGGTCACGCTCGCGCTGGCGACGGCGTATCTCATGCTCATGAACCCGCGCACCGAGGGCAACTCGTATTGCGTGCTCGGTCCGGCGCTCGCGGCGTGGACCGCGCTCGAACTCACTCGTCCCGTGCGGGCACGTCACGCCGGCTTCGTCAGTGCGGTGCTCATCGTGGGCTGCATATTGCTGGGCATCGCCCACCTGATCACCGGGCCGATCTATTCGCGTGGCAGCGACCTCAGCCTTCGCCCGCTGGTCGCGCTGGCCTTTGGCGGGCTGGTGTTCTGGCGGGTGCTGCGAGGTGACGTCTTTTCGCCGAAGACTGAAACCTGAGGCCGCCCAGCCCCGAAGGACGCGTGTGAGAGGAAATACACCGGCGGATTGGACGTTGACTCTCTGTCGGCGCGATGCTTCAATTGGTTGCTCGGGCCCAACAGTCGAGGCCGCACCGGACGCGCCCGACTGAATCCCCGCGTTTTTCGAGTCCCATGCGCGAGAGTTCCGGCCGTCCTCGCGGCGTATCACGCTTGCAATCCCGATCGCATGGAGCCGCAAATGCCCGCCGTCAATGGTCAGTTGGTTTCGACGCTCGGCTTTATTCAGAACATCGGCCCGATGGAATGGATCATCATCCTGGTGGTGATGCTCCTGCTGTTCGGGCGTCGCCTGCCGGAAGTCGGCAAGTCGCTGGGTAAGGGCATCGTCGAGTTCAAGAAGGGCATCAAGGGCGTTGAGGACGAGGTCGAGGGTCAGTCCGCGGCTCGCCCGCCGCAGCAGGCGTACACGCAGCAACTCCCGCCGGGCCAGATGCAGAATCAGCAGGCGGCGTGGCCCCAGCAGTCGCCTTATGGCCAGCAGCAGCAGCCCGTGCAGCCGCCTCCGGGCACGTATCCGGCGCAACAGGCGTACCCGCCGCAGTACCCGAACCCGGGATACCCGATGGGCGGACCGGGCATGCCGGCACCGAACGCGCCGCAGTGAGTCGTCCAAACGGCGCGGCACGCGTGCAGACCTTGACAAGACGCTTAACCGTGGCGTGATCACCACGCTCCGTGTGGGTTGCTTGCGTGATGCGCATCGCGGGCACTACGCTTGGCCCATGGCGACTCGCCCGATCGTCCGACTTGGTTTCCACACTGCGCTCGCGCTGGTCGTGATGGCTGGCGGGTCGAGCGCTGACGCGCTTGCCGCGCCCGCTGCGCCGGCTTCGACGAAGCCCGCGCGCCCGACGCCCGGCAAACC
>VYLL01000109.1_pt1 | contig 32396 bp, 34 predicted proteins | sample 5114301 | NCBI WGS metagenome assembly VYLL01 (sample SAMN12291809, study PRJNA351875) | freshwater metagenome | isolation source: freshwater lake | place: USA: Michigan, MSU2 Lake | collected 2011-08-16 | reverse complement strand
CAGATTCTTGACGGCTAAATTCTCAACCACAATCGTTTGGTTTTCACGAACTAATTGAGTGGTTAGCTTGTGTAAATGGTCTTTTCTACTATCGGTGATTTGAGCGTGAATCCTGGCTACTTTGATTCTCGCTTTTTCCCGATTCTTTGACCCTTTCTGTTTTCTAGAAAGATTTTTTTGTGCCTTTCGCAACCTCTGATAATGTTTCTTAAAATGCTTAGGATTAGACACTTTATCGCCGTCGCTGGTAATTACTAGGCTACTAATTCCTAAGTCAATTCCGATGGCTTTATCTGTTACTGGTAGAGGCTTAATCGTTGGGTCATCAAATCTAATTGAGATATGCCAGCGTCCAGAAGGATGTAATCTGACTGTTACTGTGCTTGGTTCACAAGCTTCTGGGATTTGTCTTGACCATCGAATAGGTAAAGGTTCTGTGCATTTAGCTAAATAGATTTGTTTGTCTTTAAATTTAAAAGCTGACTTAGTAAATTCGGCACTTCCTCCTTGATGTTTTTTCTTAAAGTTGGGATACTTAGTACGACCAGCAAAGAAGTTAGTGAAAGCTGTTTGTAAATGTCTTAACCCTTGTTGTAAAGGTACACAACTAACTTCGTTTAAAAAGTCTAATTCTTCTTGTTTTTTCCAATCGGTTAGCATTGAAGAAGTTTCAGTATATCCTACTCTTTCTTGTCTTTCGTACCATGCTTGTGTTCTGAGATGGAGTGCCTTATTGTAAACTAATCTTACACAGCCCAAAGTGCGCCGCAATAGCGACTCTTGTTCTGGTGTGGGGTAAAATCGAAACGAGTAGGCTTTTTCCATGTCTCACATTTTAGCATATATTTGGTAAATGCGCTAGTATTTAACGGTAAAGCCGTCGTAGAACGACGGGGTTTCAGACCCAAATTTTCGATGAAGAACCCTGATAACTTCAATGCCTTCTTCGATGGGGCGGTAAAAAATGACATAAGAGCCTACAGGAAAACTTCTTAAGTTGAGCATCAATTCATCACGATTTCTGCCCATATAAGGCGTGTTAGCGAGGTTTTTGATTTTCTCGTCTAACTTGCGTAAAAACGCATCCGCACGCTGTCTATTATCATTGGCAATGTAAAACCAAATTCCTTTAAGGTCTAATTTGGCTTGAGGGCTTCTGAGAATGAGGCTCATAAAGTATCCCCGGCCTCAGCACGACATTCTCCTATAATTTCTTCCATATCAAGGGGGGTCACCTCACCACTTTCTACACCTTGGCGAATATCGTCACGGAGACGTTCTAACTTGACTTGCCGTAGGAGATCCCGTTCTTCGAGTAAGCGCAACCCTTCCCGAATGACCTCACTGACAGAGTGATACCGTCCGCTTTTAACTTTATTTTGAACCCATTGTTCCAGTTCAGGGGTAAGAGAGACATTCATCGTGGTTACTTTCTTATTATAATTGCCTTACTTTTTTAATATAACGTCAGTTCGGCTTAAGGGGATTTCGTCAGGACTCGGACGAGAGAATAAGGGTTTTAGCCTAGAGCAGAATCAGGGTTGTAGCTTATCCCGAACTCTGCTTAGACACACTCCATAGCCAGTGAAAAGTTACCGTCAGCAAGGGGAGAGAATTAACCCTATTTTCCTGAATTTCTCGCTCAAAATCCCGACAATCGATCGCCTCTTCCGAAAAGGCACGCGCTGGATGCACCGCACATTTCAAGCGATAATCCCCAGTACAAAAAACACAGCGACTACAGGGAATCCGATGCACCTTTCTCAGTAGTACCCACGCTTCGGCAATGGCAAGAAAAAGGGCAGTAAAAAAGAATAAGAGAACCAGCCAGATAGCGATCGGACACAAAAGCGGTATTAGCCTTAACATAAATCTCGATTTTTGTCAATTAAGAAATAATTACAGTTTGCTCAGAAAGAAATTCCTGTCGGATTAGAGATCGCCAGAAACTAAAAATCTCTTGACTGACGCTGTAGGGGTGGGAATAGTGGAAAAAATAACGCCCTTTGTGACAACTCCAAATGCGATCGCCTGACTTTAACCAGGGTTGCCATCCCTGCAATAAATGCTGATCGATAATCGTATCGATATCTCCCCCACAGACTAACAGGGGTACGGGAACTGTCCCCGGGGGGAAATGGGCATTCTGATAGAGATTATGGGGAGAAAGGGACAATAATAAATCCTCTTCCAAGAGATAGCGATATTCTTGGGTTAAAGCGCAGGATTGATGACCAAAAAGATTGTGAACCGATTGATTGAGCAGAGTTTGACGAGAACAAGGCAGTAATTTTGATAGCACATAATAATGAGCTTGCCAATCGATTGCCGGATAGACTCCCACAGAGAGCAAAGTTAAGGATTTCACCCTTTCTGGATAACGACGCGCATACAGTAATCCTACTAATCCCCCCGTGCCGTGGCCGACTAAATGCAGCGGTCGATCGCATTGTTTCAGGTAATCTTGTAGTAATACCAAGGCAATATCAAGAGAAGCTGGCTCATCAAGAGATTGACAGTATTGCCAATCAGCGATCGCAACTTCCCGGGCTAAAAAATCCAACACCGGGCGATCGAAACGGCGAAAACTGGGGTTAACATTAATCCAAACTGCATCAGGTAATCGAGACATAAGAATCAAGGGGATGGGGGATGGGGAATGGGGAGATGGGGGATAGGGGAAGTGGGGAAGTGGGGAGATGGGGAGATGGGAGAAAAAAGCTGTCTCCTGTCTCCTGTCTCCTGATGGCCAACTAAACGCCAAATTCGCGCTTAAGTCCTGCGACCCAAGTTTTGATCCGTTGTTCAGTTAAATCGGATTGGTTGTCTTCATCCAGGGCTAAACCGACAAATTTGCCATTTTTTAAGGCTTTTGACTCGTTAAAATCGTAACCGTCTGTGGGCCAGTAACCGACGGTTTTACCCCCTAGGGAGGCGATTTTTTCTTCCAGTATCCCCAGGGCATCCTGAAAGTTGTCCGCGTAACCGATTTGATCCCCCATCCCGAAGAAAGCGACCTTTTTGGAGGCGAAATCAATGTCATCCAATTCATCGTAAAAACCCTCCCAATCGCTTTGTAATTCGCCGATATTCCAGGTGGGACAACCGATAATCAGGGCATCGTAGGGGGCAAAATCCTCGGTAGATGCGGAAGAGATATCGTGTAATTCTACAATTGCCTCACCCCCAAATTCTTTCTGAATCATTTCCGCCACCGTTTCGGTTTTGCCGGTTTGCGTGCCAAAAAATAAGCCAATTTTTGCCATAAAATTTGTCCTTGTTGCGAAATAAGTGAGTTTAACTCTTAATTATCCTTGATAGGGAATAAAGCCCCTGATTACAGTTTTCTCCCTCTGAAACTGGCATTTCCTGCCGGCAAGAACTACAGTACCAATAAGAGCGAGAGCGTCCAATGTGATGCAGCAATTTGGTGTTACAACAGGCACAGTAAGGCATAAGGGACAGTTAGAAAGATTGATCAGCGGGGAAAATTCGGAAAATAGATAATTTATCCTAATCTTCCCCAAAAAACTAAGCTTCTATCGCATTTAAGGCTTTTTCTACTCGTTTAAAGTCAAAACCCATCGCGCGTAAAGCGTGCCAGAGATGACCTTGTAAAAAGAAGAAAGCGAGGAAAAAGTGGGCATTAGCTAACCAACAGCGCGCCGTATGCACTCCAAAGGGCAATTTCACCGTGTCGGCAAAGTAGGGAGCAATTCCTAACTTCACTTCTAAAACTGGCCCGTAAAATTCGACTGGATAAGCGAGGGTATTTACCCCACAGAAATAGGCGGCCACGAAACCAGCTAGGGCAATTCCGCCCAAAGAGTAGGATAAAATGGCTTCTCCAGAGAAAATCAGCACATTTCTCGCCCATTTGAGCGGGGGAACGATAATATGCCAGATACCGCCCCCAATTAACATTAAACCGACGTAGATATGACCACCGACTAAATCTTCGAGATTGTCCACAGTAGCGAAGTGGGTTTGATAGCCATAGATAACCCAAGGATCGAGGGTTGGTTCACTAACGACTCGGACAGCGCCGATAGTTGCGTCGTATAATCCCCCCCAGTACATAGCTTTGGCCACTAATAATAATGCAGCTATACCTAAAAAGAGCAGGTGATGACCGAGAATAACTCCTAATTGTCGGGGTTCACTCCAATCGAAATGGAATTTTTTCCCCGGACCGGAGGAATCTTTCAGGGTTTCTGGGACTCTTAACAGGTGAAATAAGGCTCCTGCTCCCAAAACTGCCGAAGAAATTAGATGAATTGAGCCAATCACGAAAAAGGGATAGATATCGATGATTTGCCCCTTTTCTCCGACTCCAAAGCCTAAAGTGGCCAGGTGCGGCAGTAAAATTAAGCCCTGTTCTGCCATGGCTATATCGGGGCGATACTGGGAAATTTCAAATAAGGTGAAGGCTCCTGCCCAAAAAGCGATTAAAGCAGCTTGGGCAACGTGGGCAACGATAAATAAGCCTGATTTATCGGCAAAACGGGCATTTCCTGCCCACCAGTCGTACTCGATCTGAGGATTATCGTAGGTCTGCATGGCATCTTTTAACGAAAATAGAACCAAGCTTATTGATAATAATATGCAATAAGCTTTAAGTCTTAGTCTAAAATAATTCTCAATAAAGTCAAGTTAAGAATTGTTACAATTGCTCGGTATCGTTTGATACATCAGTATTTTTAGCCTGGTCAGCCTTTGAAAATCAAGGCTTTTCAGCATTAATCCTGGATCGCAGCTAGAGTAATCGCCTGAGACAATTGAGAATAATTATTAATTAGTTTTGAACGAGGACTAGAGGATAATTAGCTTGTCATCACTTAAACAAGCCTATAATTAGGCATTAAAGAGCATATTTAAGCTTATTTATGCTCTTTATTTCATTTTTAACCTGAAATCTCTTTTTTATTCGATAAAATACCCGCCGGTGCAACTCGCCTCGCTGTCGGTTGTGGTAAGCTGTACTGAATTTAAACTGCGTCAGAGTCTCTGAGCGCCCATTTATAGGGATTGCCGTCTCTGGAGGTTCCTTTCTCTCCCCTCCCCAGTTCTGAAAAGATATTTAATAGAGCCGTAGATTAATAACATTGCCGTTAAAGTCATGGCCATAATTAGGGGGGCGATTTTGGCTAACCAGAAAGCCACGAAGATTATCCCGATTCCGTCAGCGAGTAATATGGGTAAACGTGGCACTATGCCATGGTCAATAATTTTTTCCGTGCTTGGCTGCAGTTGAATTTTGGCTAAACAATGAAACCAAATTTGACTGACTAAAACTATTAAAGCTCCCCATCCTATCCACAGGGCAGCCAGATAAAAGCCCGATAATTCTAAAACAATTGTACTAATTGTAACCATAAAAAAGCGATCGAGGCGAGGATCGCTGGTTTTTTGCTGAAATTGGGCAATTTCTGCCATATCTACCGCTGCCATGCGTGCCTGTTCCATACACATCACCAGGGTACCTAGGGCAAGAATAGCAGCGGATAGGTTTTCTGGTGAGAAGATTTGGGAGATTATGCCTAAACTAGCCGGAAAAAACAGTAAAAAAAGGATCGTTCGTCTCATCTATTCGGGGTGGGGTCGGATTAAGATCAGAAATGCTCTTGACTTGATCATTTCTGTAATGTCTTGTTTGCCTCCTTTTCAAAATGCTCTCCTTCTCACCCAAGCTTTAACCCATCGTTCCTATGTCAATGAACAGTCGGAATTGACGGAAAATAACGAGCGCCTAGAATTTTTGGGCGATGCGATTTTAGCTTTTTTGGTGGGCGAACTATTGTATCAAAAATATCCCGCCATGAACGAGGCAGAATTAACCCGTTTGCGGTCAAATTTGGTCAAAGAAGAACAATTAGCGCAATTGGGCCTTGAAATCGGCCTAGGGGAGTTAATGCGTTTGGGTAAGGGGGCAATTAAAGATCGGGGGCGATCAAATCCTACCCTATTAGCAGACACTTTTGAAGCGATAATTGGGGCTTATTATCTAGATTCGGGGTTAAATGCGGTTAAAAACTATCTGCACCAACTTTTTATCCCTGTAGCCTCTCATTTAGTCTCTCAACAATCGGAATCGCCATCTTTTATCGATGCCAAAAATCTCTTTCAACAGTGGGCGCTGGCCAATTTCGCCTCTAATCCAGAATATGCGATCATTGATGTTACAGGACCGCCCCACGCTAGGGAATTTACTGCCGAAGTGCGGGTTAATCATCTTCTCTATGGTACAGGTAAAGGTAAACGGAAACAGGATGCCACCAAAGCAGCTGCCGAAGATGCCTTAAAGCGCTGTCAATTGCCAGGGTAAATAGGGCCAACCCTACTTACTTTAGGGGCCACCAATTAACTTTATCTCTGGTGGCACTGTACACTTCTTTTAAACCCTCGGCATCCAGTACCCGAATTAAATCCCCCGTTGATTCTGAGGCAATTAATCCCACGGTTTGCAATCCTTTTAATACCTGTTCGACGGTACGTTGATTGAGTTGACAAGCGCGAGCAATCACATCGACGGATAAATCAAAAGTATAGATATTTTCGGCACTCGGTTGACTGCCTAATTCTCTTTCTTGATAGATTAAAGCTCTGAGTAAAGTGGCTACAGCTTGGGGTGGATAGCTACTGCAATTAAGCAAATGATACTCGAATTTTTGCTGTAATTCAAATAAAAAACAGTACCGTTGACGAAAACTTTCGTTATCGTTGTAAATCTTTTCTAGTGCCGATAAGGGAATTTTCAGGACGTGGGTAGTTTTATAGGATTCCACCAAACAGGGAAAGGCGCGACTGGCTAAACCATAACTAAAGGGTAAACTCCTCATGCCAAAACAGCCACCGGGGTAGCTAATGGCAATAATCCGGTCGAGGGGAGTGCTGCGGACGACGATTACACCCTCATCCAAAATCACATACAAAACATCTAGAAATTCATCGGGGAGAAAAGCCGTATAGACGGGACGATTGGAAAATAGCGTCTCTAGCTTGAGATTGTCGGCATCGAGATACTGACTTAACCAAGCTTCCTCTAGTCCGCGAAAGAGAAAACTCTGGTTAATCAGTTGTTGTAGGAGGGTTGTTTTTTTGGCCTTGACGCTCTTGCCCATAGTCTCAAACCTAGATGTAGCACTGATTCCATCTTCTCACAGTTTCCCTTGTTATCACCTTATTCCCAATTTGTTTTATAAATGTATTGAAATTTTGTTTCCTGTGCTGTAGGATTAAACTACGCCTAAAAACAGATACAACCTTAGAGTAAATCTTAGGAGCGCCGCCGATGCAGTCATCCCAGTCTTGTTTATCCCTACTAATGGCAACTGTCCTGACGGGGGGGATGCTGGTATCCTGCACCCCATCCCCCACCAATAGCGGCAATGACAGCCAAAAACCCGTGACTGTGACGCTTGTTTCCTATGCTGTCACCCAAAGTGCCTACGAAAAAATCATTCCCAAATTTGTCGAGGAATGGCAACAAAAAACGGGGCAAAAGGTAACTTTTGAACAGAGTTATGGTGGTTCCGGTTCCCAAACTCGTGCCGTTATCGATGGTTTAGAAGCGGATGTGGTAGCGTTGGCTTTAGCTTTGGATACCAAGAAAATTGAGCAAGCGGGATTAATTCAACCCGGTTGGGAAAAAGAAGCACCCAATGACTCTATTGTTCATAAATCTGTAGTGGCTTTTGTTCCTCGCGATGCCAATATTAAAATTAATAAATGGTCAGATTTAGCCAAGGATAATATTAAAGTTATTACCGCTAATCCCAAGACTTCTGGCGGAGCGCGCTGGAATTTTCTCGCTCTTTGGGGTTCGGTGACGCAAGCGGGAGGCAGTGAACAAGCGGCGCAAACTTTTGTCGAAAAAGTGTTTAAAAATGCGCCAGTTTTACCTAGAGATGCTCGCGAATCTAGTGATGTATTTTTTAAACAAGGCCAGGGAAATGTGCTGATTAATTACGAAAATGAGATGATTCTCGCTAACCAAAAAGGCGAGAAGTTGTCCTACACTGTTCCCACCGATTACAATATTTCTATTGATAATCCCGTGGCGGTTGTTGATGCCAATGTGGATAAAAAAGGTACGAGAAAAGTGGCCGAGGCTTTTGTGCAGTTTTTATTTACTCCCGCAGCCCAAAGAGAATTTGCTCAGGTGGGGTTTCGTCCCGTTGAACCGACGGTATTTAAAGAGTTTGAGAGTAAATTTCCTCAGATAAAAAATCTCTTTACCGTGCAGGATTTAGGCGGTTGGGATAAAGTACAAAAGCAATTCTTTGATGATGGAGCCGTCTTCGATAAAATTTTGACTAAAGCTGGTAAATCCTAAGGAGAAAAACCATGGATAATCAACCTCAATGGCAAACTATTAATCATCCCCAAAGTGACTTACATCTCGATCAATCAGGACTCGATCGCCCCACGTCCCGAAGAATAAAAATTCGGATTCCTAAACAATATATTAACGAGCCAATTATAGCACGTTTAGGGTCTTTTCCTGGTCTAAAAGTGAATATATTTTCCGCTTTGTTAGCGGCAAATAATAATCAAGATGGCTGGTTCGATCTACAACTACAAGGCAACTCCCAAGGGATAGAAAATGCCCTTTCCTATCTGGCAGATTTAGATGTAGAAGTTTGGTATGATTCAGCACAAGTTCTTGAAGAAGCGGACAATTGGTAATCTCTAGCAATAATAAACAATGGCTAACCCACAATTATCTTTATCTCCCAGTCAACCCCTGAAAAAAGTTTCTATTCCTTGGGTAATTACCATTAGTTATCTAGTGGTTTTGTTGGTTTTACCGGCAGCGGCACTATTTGCTAAATCCCTAACCCTTGGTTTTGCTGAATTTTGGCGTGTTGCCACTTTACCGATTTCTTTATCCGCTTACCAAGTCACTTTTTTTACTTCCTTAATCGCCGGATTAATTGACGGAGTTTTTGGCACTATTATCGCTTGGGTATTAGTGCGTTATCGATTCCCGGGTAAAAAAATTGTCGATGCTTGTGTAGATTTGCCCTTTGCTTTACCCACTTCTGTTGCCGGTTTAGTCCTAGCCACAGTTTACAGTGATAACGGTTGGCTCGGTCAATTTTTTGCCCCCTTTGGCATTAAGATATCCTTTACCATTTTAGGGGTTTTTGTGGCGATGTTATTTATCGCTTTACCCTTTATTGTCCGCACCCTACAGCCGGTTTTACAGGAAATGGAAAAAGAGGTAGAAGAAGCGGCTTTATCCCTCGGTGCTTCCTCTTGGCAAATCTTTTGGCGAGTGATTTTTCCCACAATACTACCCGCTATTTTAACAGGAGTTGCCCTCGGTTTTGCCAGAGCGATCGGTGAATATGGTTCCGTAGTTATTATCTCATCTAATATTCCCTTTAAGGATTTAATTGCCCCAGTTTTAATCTTCCAAAGACTAGAGGAATATGATTACACAGGTGCGACAGTAATCGGCATGGTTTTATTACTGGTTTCTTTGTTCATGTTAGTAGTAATTAATTTCCTGCAGCAATGGGGGCAAAAATACAGAGTTAAGTAAAGAGTAAAAAATATTAGGGTATAACTGGAGACAGATCAAAAATGCTGAGTCTAAAAAAATCAACTAAACCGAAAGAGTGGGATTACAAACCCCTACTAATTATCATCGCCCTTGTTTATCTGGCACTATTATTATTTATTCCAGCAGCGGCAGTATTTTACTATGCTTTTCGCAATGGATTCCAAGCTTTTTTAGAAGCGGCGGGAACTTCTGACTTTATCGAAGCGGTAAAATTAACAGTAATTATTGCCCTAATTACTGTACCTTTAAACACAATTTTTGGACTTTGTGCAGCTTGGGTAATTGCTCGCAATCAATTTCGTGGCAAAACGTTATTAATTAGTTTAATTGACTTACCTTTTGCCGTTTCTCCCGTGGTAGCGGGTTTAATGATTGTACTGCTCTATGGGCGCAATGGTTGGTTAGGTTCTTTCCTAGAATTTTTCGATATAAAAATACTTTTCGCTTTACCCGGAATGGTATTAGCAACTATATTTGTTACTATGCCTTTTGTCGCTAGAGAAGTTATCCCAGTCTTAGAAGAAATTGGCTTAGAACAAGAGGAAGCGGGGCGCACTTTAGGGGCAAGTGATTGGCAGATTTTCTGGCGCATAACTTTACCCAATATTCGTTGGGGATTGATGTACGGAGTGCTGTTAACTAATGCCCGGGCGATGGGAGAATTTGGGGCGGTTTCTGTGGTTTCTGGCAGTATTTTAGGGAGAACTGCTACCCTGCCAATTTTCGTAGAACAGGCCTATAAAAATTATCTAACTCCTGCCGCTTTTAGTGCGGCGGCTATTCTCGCCTTACTAGCGGGAGTTACTTTAATTATCAAAGAAATTCTCGAACGTAAAACCGCCCACAAAATTCACACTACCTAACTACAATTAACCTAAAAATATGAGCGGGCATTGGGTTTCATGCTTCAACCCAACCTACGTTCTACAAAAAACCTAAAAATATGAGTATTACCATCCAGCAAGTTTCTAAACGTTTCGGCAATTTTCAGGCTTTAGATAATATCAGTTTAACCATTCCTGAAGGTAAATTAGTCGCCCTCCTCGGACCATCGGGATCGGGAAAATCCACCTTATTACGTTCAATTGCCGGATTAGAAACTCCCGACAGTGGCGCGATTATCATTAACGGACAAGATACCACCCATGTGGATCCTAGACGGAGAAATATCGGCTTTGTTTTTCAACATTATGCCCTATTTAAACATTTAACTGTCCGTCAAAATATTGCTTTTGGTCTAGAAATTCGCCGGCAAAAATCGCCATTAATTAAGAAAAGAGTTGAGGAATTATTAGAATTAATTCAATTACAAGGATTAGGCGATCGCTATCCCGCCCAATTATCGGGAGGACAACGGCAGCGAGTAGCTTTAGCCCGCGCTTTAGCCATTCAACCGAATGTATTATTATTAGATGAACCCTTTGGAGCTTTAGATGCAAAAGTCAGAAAAGAATTAAGGGTATGGCTGAGAAATTTACATAAAGAAGTTCACGTTACCAGTGTTTTTGTTACCCACGATCAAGAGGAAGCAATGGAAGTAGCCGATACGATTGTCGTGATGAATCATGGTAAAATTGAACAGGTGGGTTCTCCCGCCGAAATTTACGATCATCCGGCCACAGCTTTTGTGATGCAGTTTATTGGGGAAGTGAATATCTTACCCAGTTTAGCAGGATTAGGAAATGGACATCATCCGGGTGATAATTCCACCGTTTTTATCCGTCCCCACGACCTGGAAATTATGCCCGAACAAGATGGTTTGAATAGTTGGGCAGTGGTAAAAAGAGTTATTCATTTAGGCTGGGAAATACAAGTAGAATTAATCTTAGCCGATGGGGAAATGGTGGTGGCTTATCTCAATCGTGAGGAATACAAGCAATTACAGTTACAACCAGAACAAACGGTACATTTAAAACCGAGAAAAGCGACCTTACTCACTGATTTTGACAATAAAAGTGAGAAAGTTATCGATTACTCAATTTAAAAACTCTAGGTTTATTAAAGAGTTTTTCATAAAGCTATAAGTGACCTTCACCGCTGCCACTTTCTCAGCACTGATAGAGTTAGAGCAACTTCTTTACCTTTCTCCTCAATAAAATCTAGCAATTCCTTGGCGGTGCTTTTATCTTCATCTACTTTGGTGTTAAGATTGACAGCCTTGAGGTCAAAGTTTTTGGCTTCGATTTCTTCACGGGTGACTGTCCAACTCCTCTCACTATCTTCTCGGTTGGGTAATAGTTCTAGAAACTCCTGAAAGTGATTCATCATCAGGGGTTTGCGCTTGGTAACTTTGACATCGGACAGGTCATAATACCAGATTTTTTCAGTGGGTTTGCCTTTAGTAAAAAAGAGGATGTTAGCTTTGACTCCCCCACCGGCAGCCACAAAAGTCCCCGCGGGCAAACTAACGATACACCAGAGGTTACAGTCGTTTAATAGTTTTCGTTTGCTCTGGACAAAGGCATTTTCATTGGTGCGAAATAACACCCCTTCATCTAAGACGATGCCGCAGCGTCCCCCCGGTTTCAAACTGTCGATAACGTGCTGTAAAAATAGGACTTGAGTAGCACTGGTTTTATAGGCAAATTGTGCCTGTACGGTCCTGTGTTCTTTGCCGCCAAAGGGGGGGTTAGTGAGGATAATATCGAACTGGGGCGGAGCATCTTGGAACAGGTCGCCATAGATAACTTCTCGGTTTAAGGTGTTGCCGTGCCAGAGGTGGGGGTAATCGATGCCGTGTAGGACTAAATTAGCGAGGGCAATGGGGTAGATGAGGTTCTCTTTTTCCCTTCCGTAAAAGGTTTTTAGTTTGATGGTTTCTAGCTGTTCGGGGGTGATGTCATCTGCTAGGAAATCGCGGATATATTCGTAGGATTGGGCCAGGAATCCGCCCGTACCGCAGCAGGGGTCATAGATGGTTTCTCCTACTTGGGGGGTGATGGCTTTGACCATTGCCCGGATGACTTCCCGGGGGGTAAAGAATTGACCGCCATCGTTGTTTTTTTCTCCCATTTTCAACAGCAATCCCTCGTAAACTTGGGAGATGGGGAAGATGTGGGTAGGGTCAATGTAGTCGATTTCGTGGATTTTATCGAGGATGTCTAACAGGTTGGTTTCGGTGTCGATGCGGACTCGTTCGACACTGGATATGACCTCACTGATAATTTTTTGGCGGGGGGTGGCTTGGGGTTTGTTTTTGAGACTTTTGAGGTAGGGAATGACTTCTTCATTGACAAAGGGCAGAAATTGACCCATTTGCCCCATTTGCAGGTTAAGGCGGCGGTTGCCTTCAGGGTTGGCCCAATCTCGCCAACGGTAGGGTTCGGGGATGGAATCGGCAAAAGAGTCCCCCACGGCTTCCGCTTCTTCCGCTTCTCGCTGTTCGGTGTCGTCAAGAATTTTGAGGAACAGTAGCCAACTGAGTTCGGGGACGTACTGTAATGCCCCCGCACAGTTGGAACGCCGCATGATGTCGCAGATGCCTTTGATGTAGCTGTTAAGTCCCTGTTGGGTGGTGAAGGTTTTACCGTTGTCGTTGCTGTTTTTTTTAGCCATTGAGTTGCATCGTTAGGATACTTTCCTTCGCTTCGTGGGGAGCTTATGATACTTTTTCACTTTTTAGTATCATAGGGCAGGTTGGGGTGATTGCACTGCTATCACAAAACGGCTGTAAACTCCATAACCCGATTGCTCAAATTGGGTAACTTGTCTAAAATTAAATGTATGAAGAGAGGGGGGATGTCATGGAGTATCAGAATTTTTCGCTTATCAAAGAAGATATCCAGGCTGATGAGCGGGGACGGATTAGCCTTGGGACTCAATGTAGCAACCGTCACTATCGGATACTGATGAATACAAGATGAATACAAGCGGGGAACTCCTCTTGCCCATGCTTGCGATTCCAGAGCGAGAGCTATGGGTATTTCAGAATCCTACTGTCCGCGAGTCGCTGGAACGGGGACTCACGGAAGCCTGTACAGGAAATTTGGCTGAAGAACCAGTCGATTTAGTCGCTATGCTTGAGTTTGCTGAATCTATTCCTGAAGAAATCGAGGAGTAAATGAGTTTCTCTAGCGACTAAAAACGCTATACTCTAAGTAAATTGTCAGCAGATTATGAATAAATCAGTTGCATTAATTTAAATATCGAGGAAGCTAGAAAGAATATGAAAGTTTTTATTAGTCATGCCTTTACTGAGGCTCAGTTAGCTAAGCGAGTTGCTGATTCTCTCAGAGAAGACGGCTTTCAAGTTTGGGATCCTGCTGAAATATTACCCGGGGAAAACTGGGCTAATAACCTAGCTAAAGCACTACAAGAAGCTGAAGCAATGATAGTTTTATTAACACCAGAATCACTGAAGTCTTTTAATGTTGGTTCTGATATTAGTTACGCAATTGGAGAAGAAAAATATCAAGGTCGTATTATTCCTGTTATCGCCTCTGCCTTAGATAATTTAGACCTAGAACATATTCCTTGGATTCTCAAAAAATTTCCAGTGATTTTCGTCCCTAATCTTGAACAAGACAATCAAGAATTGAAAGAAATTACACAAGCACTTAAAAATGTGACAAGCTCCGACGGACTGACTTATGAGATACACCACTTTTAGACTTGGCTTGTCTAATCAGAAGCTATGCTTTGTCTAATTTTAACTATAGGTATGAGATGATTCCCCAAGAAGCTTTTCTTTCCCATTCTAGCAAAAATCGAGAGTTTGTCTCTCATTTGGCCAATGAATTACGCCGTCATGGAGTTCCCGTTTGGTATAGTGAAACTAATATTTTAGGCGCACAGCAATGGCATGATGAAATTGGGAAAGCTTTGAGGCGATGTGATTGGTTTATTATCGTTCTCTCTCCTGATGCAGTCGATTCTATGTGGGTAAAGCGAGAACTAATTTTTACTTTACAAGATAAGCGTTTTGAAGATAAAATTTTGCCAATTCTCTATCAACCTTGTGAATATACAAAACTTTCTTGGGTCTTACCTAGCTTCCAAATTATTAATTTTAATGATAATTTTGAAGAAGGATGCCGAGATTTGCTTCGTGTCTTTGGCTTAGGTTATATCTATATTTAGTAGAGTTTGTAGCGTAACAAACCAATTTTCTGAAGATGGTGCGTTAGGGCGCAAGGATAATTTAATCATTAAAACAATATCACCTGCTTTCATGATTGATAAATTTCTTGAGCATCTTCTAAGGAATACTCAACTTCATCTTCTTCGCAGAAAAATTGCTCTAAGGAAAATTCTGACCAGTCTTTATCCTGCCAATCAATGTAATCGGTAAGGCTGTTTTGCTGAGTTGAAATAAATTGGGTAAAGTTGGCTATTTTTTCAACTATGTGATCTGGTAATTGATCGATCTGTTGATGGAGTTGTTGACGAATACTTGCAGACATAAGCTAAGTTGTTTTAATGATTTACCAAATCTGATCACACTAACCTGCCAAGCGGAGATTGGCAATGAGGGGGAGTTGGAGTTCGTTGTTTTCTTGCATTCTTTGAGAAAAGAATAGGATTTCTAGGTTTTCGATTTCTTCGGTTTGGGGGTTGACTCTCACAATAATATCATCTCCTAATTCTTCTGATTCTTGTTCGGGATAGGGAGCGCATTTATTGATATAGAGAATGTCTCCAGTTGGGTCATATTTGATAATTAGGTTTTCTGTCATTTAGTAAAATAATAGCGATTTTCTTCTGATTCGGTACGAGGTATGAACAGTATTTGGTTTAAATCTGTCCATGCTTGCTGTGTTTTTTCTATGTCTATTGTTTGCATAACTATAATTCTCCCTTAAAGGCGCGGCGCAATAAGACTGCGGGGAGTTTATTGATGGTGTCGAGTTGCTCTTTTAAGTTCTGTTTTAGTCGTTCCACTTCCTGCATTTGTTCGGTTAGAGTTGAGGCGATTTGTTTTTGTTTTTCTAAAGTAGGAGGAATAGGAATTGGCATATTGTACATAGTAGAAGCACTAATATTCACCTGTCCTATAGCGCGAGTCATATTAGCTTCTATGAATTTCCTACCTTGTCTTGAATTTATATAAGCAGAAATATAATAGGGATCTGCTAAGTTGTATCTCATTTTAAATCGAATCAAATAAGATGCGAATACTGCTTTAAATTCAGCGTCAAAAACTGCGGTTTTCCCTACTAATTCAGCACTATTTGTCCTGTTAAATAAAACATCGCCTTTCTTTAATAAAAATTTGGTTTCTTCGTCGGTCGGTAAATTAACATACATTAAATCAGACCAATTTATTTTCCCTTCTATAATGTTTCCCATTCTAAGAACAGGCAAACCTTGATTTACATTAGTAGATTTTTCAGATGTTCCATATTGACCATTACTTTGACATATTTCTCCTAACTTTCTCCTCTCCCAAGAATTAGCCTCCTCACTTTCAAAAACAGCCCGAAGATAGGCAGCAGGTAAAGCCTTGGCAGCTTCTAACTGTGCTTCTGTTGCTTTTCGTGCCTTTTCTACCGCTTCCATCTGTTCATTAAGAATGGCGGCGATTCGCTTTTGTTCGCTTAGGGGTGGGAGGGGGATTTCAATACCTCGAATAATATTTTGGCTAATATTAGGCTGTGCGCCGCCAAAACTAATTTCTATGAGGTCTTGACGTTTATTTAATAAGTATAAAAACAAATAATTTCTGATTAAATTATCATTGGGGAAAATTGCACAGACTGCTTGATTAGTAGCAGCATCAATATTCAAAATACCTAACTTTCCCACTGTTGCTCCGTACATTGCTATAAGCAAAGTTCCAGAAGAAAATATTTTTGCGCTTGAATTTTTAATCGCTAATTCACTTATTAATTCTTCCGTATCTTGGCTCTTCGGTTTGTGTTATGCAATGGACGAGGGTTATAAGGGATGGAACCCTTATAGAGAAAGGCATTTAGCGATTTTTGTCAATTGTTTTTGATCTAGAGCGAACTAATCAATTAAATCTTTTGCCAGATAAGGATTTAGTCGATTTATGCCACCCTATCGAACCATACCAAGTAACGAAGAGCCCGTATCTTGAATATAGCCGTCATTTAAATCTCCAGATTTTACCCAATGTATATCGCCGTCATAGTAAGAAGCTACATTACGAGAAGGAGTGCCACCGCTAGTAGTTTCACAAACATCCCCCAACTTTACCCACTGCCAACCATCGGGCAACTGCCGATCATTTTCCTGACTCATAATAACTCCCTTGCCCCATTAGTATTCTAATCAAAACCAATCCCCAATTAAAAACCCTAAGCCGCAAACAACCTTACCTTAATCTCTTGTATTAACTCAGACGGTTTACCTACTAACTTCAGCGCCTCTAATCCCCCAGCCTTAATCACTTCCGGCACTTGAAAAATGAGCTTATTTTCTAATCCTTCCGTCCCCGACTTAGCAAACTGAGAAGCGATCGCCCTAACTGTTGCCGCCGTTTCCTCTGGCATTTCCCGTAACCAATCCTCCTGTTTATAACTAAAAGCTTCCGCTCTTTCCAGACGAGTCAGGCGGTGCAAACCATAACCCAACTCTCCCAACACATCAAATAAATCGCAAGCTTCCAACTCATCTAGTGTCCTAATTATACTTGCCGATCGCCCCCCATCAGGCAATATTTGTAATAACCTCCCCCGCTCCTCCGGCTGAACCCAAATTGAACGAAATAAGGTCAAATTAGTCACCTGATTAACCAAGGATTCCGCCAGCCTCTCTCGATACTCTTCTACCGTTATCGGTTTCGTTTCTCCGCCTACCGTCGTCAGAATATAGCGCCCCACTGGAGTAATATTCACCTCGAACCCCTCAACGGAGATAACCCGCCGTTGCTGCCTTTCCTTTGGTTCCGCCGCCGTACCCTTTTTGGGGGCTAACTTATCGAGAAACTTCTCCCCAAATAAACGGGTAGCATTAGTGTAGTCATACACCCGAAACATTAACTTATTAGTGGGTAGATCCAACCGCGTCCCCCGCCCTACCATTTGATAAAAACTGATCGGAGAATTGACATATTTAAAAAAGACAATATTTCTCACATTGGGGACATCGACGCCGGTGGTTAAAAGATCTACCGTCGTCGCGACAAAATGGGAACGGGAACTGCCCTTTAAATCCGGCAAATAGTCATTACCCAAAGATTTCGCCGTACACTTGAAAGCATAATAATCCTTCGGCTTTTGCCCCTTAGCGGCACACCAACGAGCATAGAGATTATTCATCTCAATGGCTACAGCATCAGCATGGCGGTCATTAACACAGAAGATAATCGTTTTCTGTTCCACTTCCCCCGTTGTTAAGAAATGATTAAATAAATCCCCCGCCATCGCCATCACACGGTCAGGGAGCAAAATTAACCGCTCATAACTGGTTTTCTCGTACATTTCCCTAATTTCTGCCTCTGGGATGGGCTGTCCCGTGTTGGCATCAAGGGGATTTCTGCTGATGACCTCCTCCACTGTAATGCCCGTGTCATCGAGGTTGATGGCGCTCCTAACAATTTCGCAGGCGGCAAGATAGCCATCCTCTATCCCTTGTCCGATGTCGTATTCATAGACGGGTTCGCCAAAATAGGCCATATTATCGGCGGTGATTTGTCTATCGGCTTCTGATTCGGGCGAGTCTTCTGTAAACTCCAATTCCCGGGGAGTTGCCGTCAACCCCACCTGTACCGCCTCACTGTTGCGGGTGAGAACTTGCGACCACTTACCCCAAGCGGAACGGTGACACTCATCGATGATGATATGGCTGAAATAATTTTCCGGGTAATGGGTGGTTAAAAAATTCCCCATGTCCTCTTCCTTGTCCACATTCAGGGTTTGATAGGTGGCAATTAAAACACGGGCATTCTTGTGGGGTTGGTTCTTTTCTACTTCCGCCGCCTCGGAACCGAAGGCAATTTGCAAAGCCGCCGCCCCCTGGGTTCTCAACTCATCGCGATCGCAGACAAATAACGCCCGTCGCAACTGTCCGGCATCTGCTATTTTTCGCAGTAGGTTACAGGCAATAAAAGTCTTACCCGCGCCCGTTGCCAGGGTTAGAAGGACTCGCGCCGGGGAGCCTGTTTGCTGACAGCGGGCGATCTTTTCCAAAGCAGCGCGGATGGCAGCATCTTGGTAGTAACGCCGTCCTCCTTCTCCCCCCTTATAGGGAGTCAGCAGGGGACGGGCGACCTCCTCTGCTAGGCTGAAGCCTACATACTGCTCGTATCTCCCCCTCAGTTCGGCCGGGGTAGGAAATTGGCTGAGGGGCTGAGGGGCTGAAGTTATATTCGTCGTGCGATCGTATTCGACAAAAAGATGACCGTTACAGGAGTACACAAACGGTACATTTAACCCTTTGGCATAGCGTTTAACCTGTTCTAAGCCTTCAGTGGGGGGCGCATCTTCCTTTTTTGCTTCTATTAGGGCGACGGCTAAGGGTTGGCTGTCGCTACTGACGGCCACTCGCAGGGTGTAATCGATCCTTCCCCTAGCGCGTTCGGCTTCCCCATCGATAATTTGAATGGCCCCCGGGGTTTCTTCTCGCTTGAGACAATCCTCGGTCCATCCTCTTTGATGCAGGACGGGGTCAATTAATTTGGCTCTGGTGTCTGTTTCTCCTAATCCCATGGTTCTCTCAAGACAGTAAACAGATAACTGATAAGTAGGGAGGCACAATTATTTGTAGGATGGGTTAGCGGTAGCGTAACCCATGCGGGGGTTGGGTTTCATGCTTCAACCCAACCTACGTTCTAATGACTGATAACTGATAACTGATAACTGATAACTCAGGTTAACTAACTATTTTTCGCCTCTAATTTGGTCAAACGACTTTTAAGTTCCTGATTTTCCTGTTTCATTTTTTCTAATTCCTCGCGAATTTCCTGAATTGCTTTGTCGGAACCTAATTTTTTCTGGACTTTTTGTACTGCTTCCTCGGCTACACGACGCACGCGACCATCGGGAGTTCGATCGCTCAAAGCTTGTAAAATAACGATAGCTTTGGCATTTTCTATCTGTCCTAAAGCGTTACACACTGCCACTTGCGTCAAGAAAAAAGTTTCCTTGGCAATGGTTTCTAAACGTTCCAAAATTACGGTTAATTTATCCGTGGTTTGTCCCGAAGAAATCGCTCCCAGGGCGCGGATAGCTCCTAATCTCAGGGGTTGAGGCGTGCCTAAAGCCGTGTAGGTCAAAATTGACTCCAAAGCCGCCGACGAGGTTTTTAACTGGCTTAAACCGCCAATCGCGCCCGCTCTTACTACCTCATTCCACCCCTTTCTTAACTGTAAAACATGATTGAGCAGGTCAATAATTTCCCCTTCTTTATTTTGCAATTGTCCCACGGCCATGGAGCCTAATCCTCGCGCCGCGGCCGCTTCCACATAATAACTAGCATCTCCAGTTTCTAATAGGGATTTAAGCGCATTATAACTATCTAAGGTTTTAATTTCACTTAATCCCTCGACAACTGCCCGACGTACTTGTGCTTTTTCATCTTTTAACCCTTTAATTAAAGCAGTAACCGCCTGATCTAAACCAAGAGTCGCTAACTGTTTGGCCACCTCCACACGCACCCCCCAAAAAGGCTCATTTTCTAGGGATGTCCCTAAAGCTTCGATCGCTTCTAAACCGCCTTTTTTAGCAATGGCTATGGCTGCATAGATACGGGAAATTGGATCGGGATCCTGTTGTAATTGCGCTTTTAATTCACCGATGGGATACTCAAGAGTGACGGTTTTGAGGAAATTATTACCCCGATCAAACTTGACAAAATCGGGCTTTTGTGCTAGGGGAAAATAGAAACTTTGTTCTTTTTGGTGAATCCGCAGATTGTAGGTAATATCCTCAGAGTTGAGATAGGCAAAAGCGACGGGAATTTTCAAGTCGAATAGTTCTTTTTCGTCCTGGGTTTGGGTGACAGTTAATTGGGCTAAATTATTCTGATTGTCCCAACTGTAGGCCACCTTATAATCGGGATGACCACCGCGATAAACGTACTGATCAAAGAGGAATAATAAATTGTACCCGGTCGCTTTTTCGATCGCCCGTAATAAGTCCACAGTTTCCACGGTTTTATGGGCATTATCTCGCACAAAAGTCTGAATCGCTTTTCCGAATAAATCTTCCCCTAAAATAGAGCGGATCATGTGATAAACACAAGCACCTTTTTCGTAGAGATGACGATCATAAAGTTCGATCGCTTCTCGATAAACATGAGTAACAATCGGACGACGATAGCGGGAAGTATCTTCTTCTAAATAACTTCTTGCTTCCCCTAATAAATAATAACTAGCAGCTGCTTTTCCGTATTCCGATTCTGTCCATAAAACCTCAGAATAGGAGGCCATTCCCTCTTTAATCCAAGCGTGAGACCAGTGTTTAATTACCACTAAATCACCGAACCATTGATGAGCTAATTCATGGGCAACTAAGCTTTCTGTCCAAGTATGATCAATGCTGGCTCTTTGATCAATTAAACAGCGATCGGTTAAAATTGTGGTAGAAGTATTTTCCATCCCACCAAAAATAAAATCATCTACACAAACTTGTGCGTATTTAGGATAGGGATAGGGATAACCAAACTTTTGGCTAAAAAACTCGATCATGCGGGGAGTTTTACCCATACTTCTTTGTCCCTCTTCTTCCCGTCCTTTTTCCACATAATAAGTGACAGGAACACCATTCCATGAGTCGCATAATTCGGCAAAATCTCCCACCGCAAGAGTCATTAAATAGGTAGGATGAATTTGCTTTTGTGACCAGTGATAAATTCTGTCCTCACCAACGGTTGCCACCGAGATTAATTCCCCGTTAGAAATAGCGATATAGGGTTGGGGAATTTTAACCCGAATTTCGGAGGTAGTTAATTGGCCGGGGTAATCAAAACAGGGAAACCAAAAGCGAGAATCTTCATCTTCTCCCTGGGTCCAAACTTGCATCGGTTTGTCGGGATAATATTCGTCGGGGCCGATAAAATATAATCCCCGTTGTGGTTGGTTAACTTGATAGTTAATCGTCAGGATAATCGGTTTATCGGTGGTGGGTTGTAGCAGATGAATAGTCAGGAGAGACCGATCATAGTCAAAGGGTTGACTGATACCTTCAATGAACACAGAATTAATATTTAGATCCACCGCATCCAGAGTTAAACTGCTAATTCCCTGACGAATGGGGGTGAGGGTAATCTGACAGCTGCCCTGAAAACTTTGTCGGGGAATATCAATAATTAAATCGAGAAAAATATGATTAACTTGTCCGGGTCGATCGGGGTTATAATGGGGTTTAGCCCCGGGTAACTCAAAGGGTTGACGCTGATTATTTTCTGTGTCGATGGTGAGATGAGACATATTAGCCCTAACTTGCTGATTTTTGTCCGGTAAACTTAAATTAACACGATCGGTCGTCCCTTTCCTTGCTAATAATAATCCCACCCCTATGAATCTCCCTTCCTTTCTCTGGTTATGGAAAATTGCCGCTTGGTCGATGGGATTTGCTCTCTTTGCCTATTTTTTACTAGCGGTTTCGGGGGTAAACATGGGTTATCGACGACTCGCGGGCCAATCTCGACCGAAATGGTTAAGATCCTTTCATCTCCTCAGCGGCCTGATCATGGTTGCTTTGGTCTTAATTCTGCTGGGAATCGGATTAGTGGGAACAATCGGTCATTATGGCAGTTTAGGCCACTCTTCCCACCTGATAGCGGGTTTATCGGTGGTTTTTCTGGTTTTTGTTTCGGCAATTAGCGGCCTGAACATTACAACTCGTCCACCTCTAGCGCGGTCTCTCCACATCGGCACTAATCTTTTATTGTTTCTGGGTTTTCTTTTTGTTACCCTAACAGGATGGGATGTGGTCCAAAAATATCTACAATAAAAATAGTCGGCGATCGAGTGGAGACTGTTTGATCAAGAAAAACTAGCCATCTCATCCCGAAAAATCGCTTTTTAGTGACAGAATACTCACCCCCAAATCATTATGCAAACCGTCGAATCACAAGCTATTAACACGATGTCAGTGCCAAAAAAAGGGCTACCGGTAACAATTATTACTGGGTTCCTTGGTAGTGGTAAGACTACTCTACTCAATCATATTCTCAGCAATCAACAGGGATTAAAAACTGCTGTTCTTGTCAATGAATTTGGTGAAATCGGTATCGATAACGAACTGATTATCAGCAGTGATGACAGCATGGTAGAATTAAATAATGGCTGTATTTGCTGCACGATTAACGAGGATTTAATTCAAGCGGTTTATAAAATTCTCGAACGTCCCGAAAAAATCGATTATTTAGTCGTAGAAACCACAGGATTAGCCGATCCTTTACCGGTAGCCTTAACCTTTTTAGGGACGGAATTACGCGAAATGACCCGTTTAGATTCCATTGTCACCATGGTGGATTGTGCCAATTTCAGTCTCGATTTATTCAACTCGCAAGCGGCCTTAAGTCAAATCACCTACGGTGATATTATTGTTCTCAATAAAACCGATCTAGTGGATGAAGGGGATGTGGATTCTTTAGAAATAAGAATCCGGGACATGAAGGAAGGAGCGAGAATTCTTCGTACTAGCAAAAGTCAGGTCCCTTTACCCTTAATTCTCAGCGTCGGACTATTTGAATCGGATAAATATTTCGACACAGAGGAAGAACACCACGACCATGATCACCACGACCACGATCACGACCATTGCGATCATGATCACGACCATGATCACCACCACGATCACGATCATGATCATCACGACCATTCCAATCATTTAGAGGTGGATGGATTTACTTCTATTTCCTTTGCTAGTGACCAACCTTTTTCGATTCGGAAGTTCCAATATTTCCTCGATAATCAGTTACCGGAAAGCGTTTTCCGCGCTAAGGGTATTCTCTGGTTTGATGAAAGTCCTAAACGTCATATTTTTCACCTCAGTGGCAAACGTTTTACTCTCGAAGACGACGAATGGAAAGGTACTCCCAAAAATCAGCTAGTTCTTATCGGTCAAAATCTCGATCATGAAACCCTAAAAGAACAGATTAACAGTTGTCTCATTTTACCTGCTGTCAATCGCGGTAAAGGATTTGGCAAATAAACCCCGTGGGGGTGTTATCCTAGAGTAACGCACCCCCATCACCCAAATTCCCCACTACCCCACTTCCCCACTTCCCCCAATTATTTATTTTTATTCGGGTACTTTTCCCCCTAAAGATTCCACGATCGATCGAGTATTTTCCCTGAGCATTTTTACATAACTATCCCCTCTAGTACCCACCGCGCCGATCGAATCAGAATATAATTGTTTTGGTGCTAATTTTACCCCCGCTTCTGCGGCTACAGTGGTAATTAAAGCGGGATTAATAGTCGTCTCGGCAAAGATAGCAGGAACCTGGAGATTTTTAATAGCATCGGCTAAATTTTTCACCGTTTGGGCGCTAGGTTGTTCTTCGGTACTAATGCCAATTAAAGTTCCTGCAACTTTTAAACCGTAGGCATGAGCATAATACTGAAAAGCGTCATGAGTGGTGACTAATTGCCTTTGGGAAGGGGGGATAGTTTTAATAGCCGCAGTAATCCAGCGATCAAGATTTTCTAATTCCCTGATTAATTGGGCGGCATTTTCAGTAAAAATCTCTTTATCTTCGGGACTTAATTCAATCAATTGATCTCGGATTTTTTTCACCATGATTATACCATTTTTTGCCGAACCCCAAACGTGGGGATCGGGGACTTTCTGCCCCTCTTTTTCCATTTGTAAAGGTGTAATGGCTTCTCCCACAGCCACTTTTTTCGCTTTAACTGCCGTAGAATCGATCATTTTAATTAACCCCGGTTCGAGATTATAACCGTTATAGAGAATTAAATCGGCTTTTTCTAAAGCGACACTATCGGCGGGAACTGGTTCATAAACGTGGGGATCATCCCCCGGTTTTAAAATGTCTTGATGGTCAATTTCTTCACCGCCTACTCCTGCGGTTAAATCGGCGATAATTGTGCTAGTGGAGATTACCTTGGGTTTTTGGTTATCGGTGGTGTTAACTGAGGGATTACAAGCAACCAATCCCAAAAATAAACAGGATAAAATTAGTTTTTTCATCGGGAAATAGAGATGAGGGTTTAGAGGTTAGAGATGAGGGTAAATGGCATTGATATCTATCTTGATTTTTTTCCTGACTAAAGACTCCTTTTACCATTAAAATAGAGAATAGAGAAGGTGTAAATTCAAAAGATATGGATAACCAAGCCCCGATTAAACTACCGAAAACCAGCGAATCCGACCACCTCAAGCGCATTCGTCACACCACCTCCCATGTTATGGCCATGGCGGTGCAGAAATTATTCCCGAAAGCCCAAGTTACTATCGGGCCTTGGACTGAAACCGGATTTTACTACGATTTTGATGTGCCGGAACCTTTTACCGATAAGGATCTCAAGGACATCAAAAAAGAGATGGTCAAAATTATCAATAAAAAACTGCCGGTGATTCGCGAGCAAGTTTCTCGGGAAGAGGCGGAAAAGCGCATTAAAGCGATTAATGAACCCTATAAGCTGGAAATTCTGGCGGGAATTCAAGAACCCATCACCCTTTATCATCTTGGTGACGCTTGGTGGGATTTGTGCGCCGGTCCGCACCTAGATAATACAAAAGAACTAGACCCGAAAGCGATCGAATTAGAGACGGTAGCGGGTGCTTATTGGCGTGGGGATGAGAATAAAGCCCAATTACAGCGCATTTACGGCACAGCTTGGGAAAATCCCCAACAATTAGCCGAATACAAGCGCCGTAAGGAAGAAGCACTGAAACGCGACCATCGGAAATTAGGCAAAGAATTAGGTTTATTTATTTTCTCTGATTCTGTCGGGCCGGGGTTGCCTTTATGGACTCCCAAAGGAACTTTAATTCGTTCTTTGTTAGAAGATTTTCTCAAAAAAGAACAGTTAAAACGCGGTTATTTACCCGTAGTTACTCCCCATATTGCTCGCGTCGATTTGTTTAAAATTTCTGGTCACTGGCAAAAGTACAAAGAAGATATGTTTCCCATGATGGCGCACGATGAGGAATCTGCTAGTAAGGAAATAGGATTTGTCCTCAAACCGATGAACTGTCCTTTTCATATTCAAATCTATAAAAGTGATTTGAGATCCTATCGGGAATTGCCGATGCGTCTGGCAGAATTCGGTACAGTTTACCGTTACGAACAATCGGGAGAATTGGGAGGATTAACTAGAGTTCGCGGTTTTACCGTCGATGATTCCCATTTGTTTGTCACTCCCGAACAATTAGACAAGGAATTTTTAAGCGTTGTTGATTTAATTTTGACGGTGTTTAAGAGTTTACAATTAAAGAATTTTAAGGCGCGATTGAGTTTTCGTGACCCCGAATCGGATAAGTATATCGGTTCCGATGAAGCTTGGGAAAAGGCAGAATCAGCGATTAGAAAAGCGGTGCAAACTTTGGGGATGGATTATTTTGAAGCCCCCGGAGAAGCGGCTTTTTATGGTCCAAAATTAGACTTTATTTTCCAAGATGCCCTCGAAAGAGAATGGCAGTTAGGAACGGTACAGGTAGATTATAATTTACCCGAACGTTTTGAGTTAGAATACGTTGCTGAAGATGGTAATCGTAAACGTCCGGTGATGATTCATCGCGCACCTTTTGGTTCTTTGGAACGTTTAATCGGTATTTTAATCGAAGAATACGCAGGCGATTTTCCTCTTTGGTTAGCCCCTGTCCAGATACGATTATTACCGGTTAGTGATACTCAATTGTATTACGCTAAAGAGGTGACAGCGAAAATGCAATTGTTAGGAATTCGCGCCGAAACCGATACCAGTGGCGAACGTTTGGGTAAAATGATTCGCAATGCTGAAACTGCAAAAATCCCCGTGATGGCAGTGGTGGGGGCAAAAGAAATGGAAAGTAATAGTTTAAGTATTCGCACCCGTGCCACGGGCGATTTAGGAGTAATTAGCGTCGAGGAAGTGGTGGCAAAATTAGAAACTGCCATCCAAAATCACGGTAATTTTTAAGCGTTTGCTTATCTAATTCTATGGGGCAGAAAATATTTCTGTCCCAGTATTTTTTATCAAGCGAGGAGATTTTTCCTGATTAGAGTTCTTGCATAATTAATTTTCGAGAGTGCAAAAATGAGAAAAATAGACATAAAATTGCCTAAAATCTCTAAATAGAGCATTTAATTGATTAATGCTCATTCTTAATTCTCCTGACGACCGGCTACTGGCTCGGAGACTCCTCACCTAAGGTCAGATTTTTGATTTTTGCAAGAGGTCTATTACCCTTTAGGTATCATCATCTTTTTGAAAGGGATTTTCCCCAATGCCTAGGCCTTTTTTGCTCTGTTTTAAGTCTTTCCAGAGGGCTTTAATTTTTTGGTAGGCTTCTAGAGAACTGATTTTGCCCCCCGTTTCCAGATTACAAATAAAACTGACTTTTTGGGCAAATTCCTGTAAATTGGCGTTAAATAGCAAATTCTCTGGCTTAAATTCTCCATAGTAGGGGGCGCGAGGATAGAGAAAATCCTCCTTGCGGCGATCGGGGAGATTTGGGTTATCATCGTTAGGAGGATTCTGATTCATAGGGCGACGGCGGGTAATTTTGCGGAATTTCTTTAGATTTTTCGGTAATGGTAATGGGAGATAATATCAGTTGTTGGCTATCATTGGGGATTTAAGTAAAAACTGGGCCGATTCGCCAAAAGTTGAACCCTGGGATCGTGACACTTTTTGGTTATAGGTTAAGATTCGGTCGCAAAATGTTGGCAGTTATCTTTAAGCTGCAATTATACATTATTTTTTTCAACGATCATCTCCCCGATGATATAAATTTTTTGTCTAGGTTGATCGCCAAAATTTACTCCACTATCCGATTAACCATCGATTTTCGTTTATCAATGCCGAGGATGATAACTATGGAAAAACTCTATGAAGGTAAGGCCAAAATTCTCTATCAAACCGATGATCCCGATATTCTCCTCACTTATTACAAAGACGATGCCACCGCTTTTAATGCCCAAAAACGCGGGCAAATTGTCGGCAAAGGAGAAATTAACTGTACTGTCTCCACTGCCCTATTTCAATGGTTAGAATCCCTAGGAATACCTACCCATTATATCGATCGCCCTAGTTCTAGGGAAATGCGCGTCAAGGCGATTAAAATTATTCCTTTGGAGGTAGTAGTCAGAAATATCGCCGCCGGGAGTTTGTGCAAGCAAACGGGATTAAAGGAGGGGAAAGTTTTACCTTTTCCTCTTGTAGAATTTTACCTCAAGGATGATGCTTTGGGCGATCCTTTGTTAACGCCCGATCGCATAAAAGTGATCGATATTGCCAGCGAAGAGCAAGTCAATCAGTTACGAGATTTAGCCCTGAAAATCAATCAATATCTGCAAGAATTTTTCGATAAGTGCCAGATTATTCTCGTCGATTTCAAGTTAGAATTTGGAGTTGATAAAACGGGCAAAATTTATCTAGGTGATGAAATTAGTCCCGATACCTGTCGTCTCTGGGATAAAACCCAAGAGGATGCCCAAGCGCGTATTCTCGATAAGGATCGTTTTCGTCGCGATTTAGGAGATGTGGAAACTGCCTATCAACAAGTACAAGCAAGAGTTTTACAACAGATAGAGAGTTTATAACTTTAGGGTGTGTTAGCGAGCGCGTAACGCACCTTAATTGAGATTAGCAATTTAATAATTTATGTCAAGAAGAATTATCGGGTTAACAGGGGGAATAGCCTGTGGTAAATCCACGGTTTCCAATTATTTAGAAAATATCTACAAAATTCCTGTCCTTGATGCGGATATTTATGCCCGGGAAGCAGTGGAAAAAGGTTCGGCAATTTTAGAGAGAATTTTTCAGCGTTATGGCAGAAAAGTTAAAACTGAGGATAATTCCCTTAATCGCCAACAGTTAGGAGAGATTATTTTTAATAATCCCGAGGAAAAAATCTGGTTAGAAAGTCAGATTCATCCCTACGTTAGAGAATGTTTTAATCGGCATTTAGAGCAGTTAGAAGCCCCGATAGTTGTTTTTTCTGTTCCTTTATTGTTTGAAGCCAAACTAACCCATTTAGTCACAGAGATTTGGGTGGTTTCCTGCGGTTTAGAGCAACAAATTGAACGCTTAATGACTAGAAATAACTTAAGCAGAGAACAAGCGATCGCTCGGATTAATAATCAAATGCCTTTAGCCGAAAAAATTGCCTTAGCTGATATTGTTTTAGACAATTCCGGGGATTTAGAAGCTTTATATACCCAGATCGATCGAGCTATAAGTAGCTGGTTAGAATTAAATTGAAGATAGATTTTGGGTTCGATCCCCCCTTAATCCCCCCTTGATAAGGGGGGAAACTGATAGTTTTTAACACCTAACTACTTACAATAGGGATTAATTTTAAAACAACCAGGCAAATTTTCCCACCCCGAATTTTACATAGAGAATGATTGCCAAAACCAATAAAAATAGAAAGCCAATAATTAATAAATAGTCTTTATTGGTTAAGATTGATTCCTGTAAAAATGTGCGATCGGGATCACCAGAGAAAGCCTTAGCTTGTAAAACTACCTCTAATTTTTGCGATTTAGCCATAGCGTTTAAAATTAAAGGTACAGCGATGGAAGCATAAATTTTTCCTTTTTGCAGCCAACCCATTTTTTCTATTGCTAATCCTCGTAATCTTTGAGCAGAAATAATCGATCGAGATTCTTCTACTAGGAGAGGAAATAAACGCAGGGTAGAGGAAAAAATAAAGACTATTTTGTAGGGAATTCTGGCTTTAGTTAAACTCACCATCATCTGATTTATATCGGTGGTAAAAATAGCGAGGGGAATAATTAAAACCATGGTGAGAGTTTTAAAGATCACATTTAAACCGTAGAGGGTTCCCTCGACAGTCATTTGAGTAGAACCGACAGTTAATAAGGGAGTTAATTCAGTTTTTCCCGTTAAAGCTTTTACCTGTTCTACATTAAAAAATCCCATGGTAATTAATAAGAATAGATAAAAAGGAGCCATGAATTTTAAAATGGTGAGGAGATAAGACCATTTTACCCCGGCCCAGAGACAAGCTAAAGCGACAATAAGAGTTAGCAAACCGCCAGCGAGGGGACTTTCCCAAGTAAAAGCGATGAGAGTAACCACGATCATCATGGTTAATTTTGTCCGAAAATCTAGGCGAGTAAAAGGAGAATCTCGATCGACGGTTTGCCAGTTAAATGATTGCATAATTAGGAAAAAAGTTAGTAAGTAGCTAGGTGTTAAAAACTGCCAGATGCCCCCCTTATTAAGGAGGGATTAAGGGGGGATTAAGGGGGGATTAAGAACGTAGGTTGGGTTGAAGCATGAAACCCAACGCCCGATTATGTTACGCTACCGCTAACCCATCCTACAAATAATTGTGCCTCCCTACTTACTTAAGGGAATGAGTTAATTACCCATCCCCATTAATCAACTAGGAAGGGTTAGCAACTCTCTTCATTTGCTCTTGAATTTCGGGGTTATAAATCTGGAGATAATTCCAATAATTACCAAACACCGATTCTATATAACCCTTAGTTTCTCTGAAGGGAATATTCTCGACAAATTCATCGGGATCGCTAAAATCGAAACGCTGTCTCCATTTGGAAACTGCCCCAGGTCCGGCGTTATAACTAGCCACAGCAAAAAGTGAATTTCCAGCGAATTTACCGTGGGTATAATCGAGATACCATGTCCCCATCATAATGTTATCTTCGGGATTAGTTAAAGAATAACTTTTATTGCCAGTATTACCCGCGATATATTTACCCGTATCGGGCATAATTTGCATTAATCCCACTGCCCCCACAGGAGAACGAATTTCTTTTTCAAAGCGGGATTCTTGCCGGATTAAAGCCGTCACTAGCAGGGGATTTAATTGTCTATCTTTTGACCATTGCAGGATGGTATCGTAGTAGGGGAAAGGGAATAAAGCGTGCCAGTATTTATCATTTTGTCGCAGGAGTTTCCAGGCTTTCTTTTCCTCCGGGGTATCTCTTTCTCGCAAGCGCCAAATCAGGTTAATTCCTTCTAAATTTTGATTGCGAGAGAGTTTATAGACACCGAGGTTAAATTGTTCGTCAACGGTTAAATTCCAAGGATCGACAATTTCTGCTTGCCAGAGATTCCAAGCGTCCGTATCTTCACCAATTCGATATAATTCCTTGAAAGCTTCCGAACCAGCGGGGGGATCGTTACGAGTGGCGGGTTTGACGGTGGTAGGATTATAGGAGCGGACAGTGGTAAAATCCCCCACGTCCCAACCTAATAAAACCGCCGAGCGCCAAGCATAATAGGAATGGGGATGACGAGAAATAGTGTAGGTAAAAGCTTGTTTTGCTTCTTGGTTTTTGCCGAGTTTTTGCGCCCATTTTCCCACCCAAAAGGCTGCTTTCGGGGCAATTTGACTATCGGAATTATTAACCGCAATTGGCTGCGCCCACTGCCACGCCTTGGCGTAATCACCGGATTTAGCGGCTCTTTGGGCCATTAACCAGCGATAATCGGCGGCTTCGTCGGATTTTGGGTATTTATTTAATAAAGTTTGCCATGTTTGACTAGCGGCCTGGGCATTAGTTGAGTTGAGTAATTTGGCTTTCGCTTCCAAAGCTTCTGGGGCGCGATCGGGAAATTGCTTGACAATGCGATCGAGATATGCTATGGCATCGCGGTTAGGAGAAATTTGGGCGAGTCGCAGTAATCCCAAACCGGTTTCTGAGGCCTGGGGATAGGTTTTAATTAATTTTTGGTAAGCGCTGCGAGCTTCTGGCAGTTTTTTGGCAATTTGTAGCCCGCGGGCGTAACGATAGGCTTGTTCGGGGCTAGGAGTGGCTTTAGCGTAGGCTTTATAGGCTTTTTCGTACAATCCCGACTGCCAATAACCTGCCCCAATCATTGCCCAATCCGCCGGAGTTAACTGCTCGGCGTAGTCTTTCACCAAACGATCGCGGGCCTGATTGAGGGTAGGATCAAAAGGATTAGCCTTGGCTAACTGCAACCATAAGGGAAATTGATCGGGATTTTCTTGAAGACGTTGGCGAATTAAAGCCAAAGTACGCGGGTGTCGGGGGTATTCCTTGAGCAATTTTTCATGATAACTGGGGTCGTATTTGCCCAAAGAGTAGTAAGCTTCGGCCACTACGGGCGATTGGGGATAGGTTTCCAGTAATTTTTGCCAAATTTCTTGCGCTTTTTCACTATCGTTGCTTAATTCGTGGGCGCGTCCCTGTTTGAGGAGAATCTGGGGAGCGAGGACAGGATATTGTTTTTCTAAGCCTTCTAATTGTTTTAAAGCCGGACCCCCTTCATATTTTCTCAATAAATCCATGGCCAGGAGATAGCGGGCGCGACTACGATCTAAAGAGGGCGCGTTGGCATCGGCAACATCTTTTAACTTGACATCTCGCTCGGTTTGTGGTAAAGAAGCGCTATCAACCACGGCAGAGGGTTGGTTAGGATCTTGGCTAGGAAGCGACGCACTATTGCGATCGAGCCAAGCGAGAATTTTCGGGTGAAAGAGAAAGAGACTGGTGAGAGTAAAAAGCGCAACCCCAGAACCTAGTCCAAGAATGAGCGGGGTGTGAGGGGGGAATTTCTTAAACATTACCTTATTCAAGACAGTAACTCAACATACATTATCAGTGATCGTGGTGACAGGTTGTTTGTTTCAATCAGGTTGGGGGGTTGTTCAGTTATCAGTAAGCAGTAATCAGTGAACTGAAAACTCCCATCTGATAACTGGTAACTGATCACTGATCACTGAGATATGGTACGCTAAACAGGATTTAAGTATTATTAATGATTGCTAAGAAACAAGGCGGC
>VYLL01000108.1_pt1 | contig 32403 bp, 29 predicted proteins | sample 5114301 | NCBI WGS metagenome assembly VYLL01 (sample SAMN12291809, study PRJNA351875) | freshwater metagenome | isolation source: freshwater lake | place: USA: Michigan, MSU2 Lake | collected 2011-08-16 | reverse complement strand
GGCACCCCCGGAGGTGGGGGGGCAGCGGCACCCGGGGCGCCCGCAAACGCGCCCGGCGCGTCGGGCGATCGCCAGACCGGCCGCCTCATGCGCGAGGGCGCGTTCGTGACCAACCGACGCGGCCGCATGACGCGCGGAGCCGCGGGCGAGTTCCTGTTCAACTTTGATGGCGACGCCAACGGCAAGGTTGACCCCGCGATGGTCCTTATGCCCTCGATGAACCTCGCCGCGATGGAACGCCTGTTTGAAAAGGGCGGCGACAGCGTCTCATTCACGATCAGCGGCCAAGTCTTCCTCTACAAAGGCCGCAATCACCTGCTGCCCACGGTCTTCCAGGTGAACCGGCGGGCGGAGCTTTCGCCGAATGGCTGAGAGCGGAAGGGCCGAGGGGTGAGGGCCGAGGGGCGAGGCGCACGCGTGTGGGCGTGGAACGGTGAGAGAACATGCACTGGCTCATCCGGCATTCAAAGTGGTTCCGGCTTTGGGCCGCGGCGTGGTTCTGCGGGGTCGTGCTTGTTGGTTGGGCTGGGCACACGCTCCTGGGAATGCCGAACCCGCCTTTGGTGATCAGCTTGGCCACGATGATCCCCATCATGATGCTCCTCGCGTTGATTCAAGAAGCCGGAGCTGTGGTGCGAGGAATGCGCAGGTTTGACGGTCACGACTCCACGGGCTGCCGCGTATGCACGCGGTGCTGCTTTGACCTTCGCGCGAGTGCTGACCAAGGCGTCTGCCCGGAGTGCGGGACGCAGTACACGAGCGAGTCGCTGGCGAAGTTCTGGACGAAGAGGTTCCCGATCGGCTGAGGGCGGCGTCAGCGACGATCTCGCCGTGACACGGCCGCGGGCGTCGGTTGGTAGCGAGGCTGTCAACAATCGGCGATGCCGCGGGCGTTCCGACCGACGAGCCTTGACCGATGGGTCGTGCGCCACTGGCTCGCGACATTTGTCGCGTACGTCTGCTCGCAGTCGTGCGTGATGATCTTGGTCCTGTTCGCTGTCTGGTGGTTTGACGCCTTGCGGCCAGCGATGCTTCTGAGCTTGATGGCCCTTGCGCTTCTCTTCCCGATCGTCCACTTCGTCATCATCCAGCGCGCCGGTACCTACGTTCGTTCAATGCGGCGGTTCGCCGGGCCGGACGACACGGGTTGTCGGCTGTGTACGCAGTGTGCGTATGACCTTCGGGCTAGCGCGCCAATCGGCGTCTGCCCGGAGTGCAACGCGCCGTACACGAGCGTGTCGCTGGAACAGACCTGGACGCACCGCTTCCCGCTCAGCTTCGTGCTCGACGAGCACGCTTCCTAGTGTCCAGTGCTCTATCCCCAGTGGCTGCCCCACTCAATGCGCCGACATCGGTGCCGTCATCGCGCGCGGGTCGTCCACGCGTGAGATCGTTTGCAGCGCGGGGGTCAGCGTCGGGTCGTTCACCAGCGGGCTGAAGCGTGAGCCGGCCATCGGCAGGCGCTTGTTCGAGTCCGTCTTGGGCATCAGCGGCTGCACCGCCAGCAGCAGAACACCCAGAGCGATGTTCAGGCCGAGCATCGGCAGCAGCGTCGCCAGGTCCAGATAGATCAGGATCGCGTTGCCGACCACTGCCAGCAGCGACAGCGGGATCACCGCCTGCCAGCCCATCTGCATCACCTGATCAAACCGCAGCCGCGGCAGCGACCAGCGCACGACCATCATGAAGCACACCAGGCCCACCGCCTTGCCGAAGAGCACGGCGAACTTGGCCAAGGGTGCCCACCACATCGTGTCCTCCGGCGACAGGCCCGGCAGGTTGATGAACGGCAGCACCTGCCACCCGCCCAGGAACAGCACCGCGAACAGCGCGCTGCCTACTGCCATGTGCGTGTATTCCGCCAGGAAGAACAGGCCGAACCGCATCGATGAAAACTCAGTGTGATACCCGCCGACGAGCTCGCTCTCGCACTCGGCGTTGTCAAACGGTGCGCGGTTGCACTCCGCCAGGATGCAGATGAACAGGATCGCGCCCACCAGCGGCTGCGCGAGGATGAGCCAGCCGTGGGTGTGCTGCCATTTGATGATCTCGGCGGGCATGAGCGAGCCGGCCGCGAGCAGGACGCACAGGATCGTCAGGCCCATCGGGATCTCGTAGCTCAGCATCTGCGAGCTGGCGCGAAGCCCGCCCAGGAACGAGAACTTGTTGTTGCTCGCCCATGAGCCCAGCGCGATGGCGTAGATCGACAGCGAGCTCACCGCCAGCAGATACACCACGCCGATGTTAATGTTCGCGCCCGCCACCGCCACCGTCTGCGCCTCGAGCGTCCAGCCCAAGACCGGCAGCGTCCACTCCGGCATGCTCACGCTCCCGCCCCAAGGGATGATCGCGAACGAGATCAGCGCGGGAATCACCGCGAAGCCGGGTGCCAGACGGAACAGCACCTTGTCAACGCCCGCGGGCGTGAAGTCTTCTTTGAGCATCATCTTGATGCCGTCGGCCAAAGACTGGCCCAAACCCCAGAACGAAAAACCAAAGGTGATCTTCTCCACCAGCGGCAGGCCCAAGCCAAAGCCCACACGATTCGGGCCGATGCGGTCCTGCATGAACGCCGAGATCTTGCGCTCGAGATAAATCGAAATGCCGGCGAGGCCGAGCAGGATGTGGATCACCACGCCGATGGTGACGGCGGAGATGACGAGCTGCCAAGTGAAGAAGTCGGGCTGGGGCATGGAGCGAGGGTAGTGGGGGAGTGGCAGAGTGGCAAAGTGGCGGAGTGGCAAAGTGAAGAAATACCTGAGCAACGATCGCATCGCCAGCACGCACCCGCGCGGGGGAACGCCCCTCCCCAGGCGCCGGAAGACGTCACAACGCGCACGAACGAAAAAGCCCCGGACACGGTCCGGGGCTTCGCTTCAATCACTTCGCCACTCTGCCACTACGCCAGTATTCGACTTCATCCATCCTTGATCATCATCCCATAGAAGCTGCGGTAAACGAAGAACATCGACGTCACGAGGAAGGCCACCGACAGGCCGATGGTGATCGGCGTGTGGACGAAGCCGGGTTCCTTGACGTGGATCGCCAGCTCGACCGCCAGCAGGCCAAAGAGCGTGGTGAACTTGATGACGGGGTTGAGCGCGACCGAGCTGGTGTCCTTGAACGGGTCGCCGACGGTATCGCCGACGACGCACGCCGCGTGCAGGTCGCTGCCCTTGCCGCGGCCCGTGCCCTTGTACTCCGGATCGGTCTCGACGATCTTCTTGGCGTTGTCCCACGCGCCGCCAGCGTTGGCCATGAACATCGCCTGATACAGGCCAAAGAGTGCGATGCCGATGAGGTAGCCGATGAAGAAGAACGGCTCGATGAACGCGAACGCCAGCGTGCCGAAGAACACGCCGAGGAAGATGTTGAACATGCCCTTCTGCGCGTACTCCGTGCAGATGGTCACGACCTTCTTGCTGTCCTCAACGCTCGCCTTCGTCGCGCCGTCCAGCTTGATGTTCGCCTTGATGAACTCCACGGCCCGATACGCGCCGGTCGTCACCGCCTGCGTGCTGGCGCCCGTGAACCAGTAGATCACAGCCCCGCCGGTGATCAGCCCGAGCAGGAACGGCGCGTGCAGCAGGCTCAGCTTGTCCAGGTTCGTCTGCAGGCCGCCGGTGAGCACCACGATGATCGAGAAGATCATCGTCGTCGCGCCCACCACGGCCGTGCCGATCAGCACCGGCTTGGCGGTCGCCTTGAAGGTGTTGCCCGCGCCGTCGTTCTCTTCCAGGAAGTCCTTGCCCTTCTCAAAGTCGGGCTTGAAGCCGAACTGCTGCTCGATTTCCTTCTCGATCCCGGGGATGGCTTCGATCGTCGAGAGCTCGTAGACGCTCTGGGCGTTGTCGGTCACGGGGCCGTAGCTGTCCACAGCGATCGTGACCGGGCCCATGCTGAGGAAGCCGAAGGCGACCAGGCCGAACGCGAAGACCGCCGGGGCAAGCATGATGCTGCCCAGGCCCAGCAAGCTGAACGCGTACGCGAGGCTCATCAGCAGGATGATGGCCATGCCGAGCCAATACGCCGAGAAGTTGCCAGCGACGAGGCCGGAGAGAATGTTGAGCGAAGCGCCGCCTTGCTCGCTGCTCTTGACCACCTCGCGCACATGCCGGCTGTTCACGCTGGTGAAAGCCTTCACCAGCTCGGGGATGATGGCGCCCGCGGCCGTGCCGCAACTGATGATGCTGGCCAAGATCCACCACGCGTTCTTTGCCAGCGTTGCGAGCGTTTCGTTGCCCGGATAGGCCGCGACGATCGCCTCCCAGTTCGCCGGTGCCAGCATCAGCCAGCTCGCGGCGTACGTGAGCACAATCGACACCACCGACGTGAGCACCACGAGCACCGTGAGCGGGTGCTCAAAGTCCATCTTGGAAGCGTTGCCATACTTGGCCTTGGCCATCGCCTCGTTGATGAAGTACGACAGGGCGCTGGCAATGACCATGATGATGCGCATCATGAACAGCCACACGAGGATCTTTACCTGAATCGCCTGCGTCGTGTTCTGCGCCTGCGTCACCACGCCGCTCGCGGCGGCGACCACCGCGGGGTTGCTTGCGTCCGCCTTCAACGCCGTGAGTTTGGTCTTGGTCGCGTCGTCGGCTTTGGCCATGCGCGTGTCCAGCGCGGGCAGGTAGCTGGGGTTGACCAGTGCGCCGCTGGCGTCCTTGCCGCCCACGTCCACGATGCTCGTGGCATAGGCGTACGAAACCTCGCGAACGCCTGGACCTGGGTCCACGTCCACCGACTTGGGCGCGAAGATGCTCGGGGTCACCGCGATCATCGTGAACACGATGAGCGCCACGCCGGTCACGCCGTAGGTTTCAAAGCCGTCGGCCGAGGGGCCGACCGAGTCGCCGGCGTTGTCGCCGACGCAGTCCGCGATCACGCCCGGGTTGCGGGCGTCGTCTTCCTTGATCTTGAAGACGATCTTCATGAGGTCCGAGCCGATGTCCGCGATCTTCGTGAAGATGCCGCCGGCGATACGCAGAGCCGCGGCTCCCAGCGACTCGCCAATCGCAAACCCGATCAAGCACGAGCCCGCAAGGTCGCTCGGCAGCAGAAGCAGAATCGCGAGCATGATGAACAGCTCGACGCTGATGAGCATCATGCCGATGGACATGCCCGCCTTGAGCGGGATGGCGTAGCAGGGGAAGGGCTTGCCGCGAAGGCTGGCAAATGCGGTGCGCGAGTTGGCAAAGGTGTTGACGCGGATGCCGTACCACGCCACGCCATAGGACCCAAGAACGCCCACGATCGCGAACGCGATGATCAGCGCCACGCGATCAAGGCTGAAGCCGGACTGAAACTCGCCGGTCGCGGCGTTGATCGTGCTGGTCGGCGCGAACACACCGAAGTACACCGCCGCGATCGTGCCGATGAACAGGAAGAGCTTGGCCAGGAACTTGCCCTGCTGAATCATGTACGCCTTGCAGGTCGTATAGATCAGCTCGCTGACTTCGAGCATGCTCTTGTGTACGGGCATCGCGCGAAGTTGAAGAAAGATCCACGCGCCGAAGCCCAGGCCCAGGATCGAGATCAGGAAGCCGCTGAGCAGCAGGTCGTGCCCGCCGAAACCGAAGAACTGGACCTTGTTGAGATCGGGGATGACGAGGTTGGCTTCGCCGCCGGGCCTCTGAAAGACCGGCACATCAACGCCCGCGGGCGTCGCGCCGTGGGCCGCGGGGGTCGCCAGCAGCCCGAAGGCGAGCACCAGCGCGACCAGCAGCAGGGGGGGCAAACCCGCCAGCCGACGGCCGACCGATTGCTGGAATGGAGTAAGCGTGTCAAGGATCCCGAGTGTGAACTTCAAGCGCGACCTCCGTAGGGATATGCCGAGTGAGCAGACCGCCAGGCGAAATGGAACCCACGATCCCGCGACCAAACGATCGCGTCCCGCCAAACCCCTCCTAGGGGCATGACGGGACGCGAACGATAACACACTCACTCAAAATTGGAAAGGGGGTCGGTGTCTGTGAGCAAGTCCGGCGAGCTCAGCGCTCGCCCAAACTCGCCTCAGCAAAAGCCCGGAGCGTCAAACGACGCCCGTGAACTTACCGCCCGCCGCCGGCGCCGCCGAAGCCGCCGCCACCACCACCGCCCGGACCGCCGCGACCCGGACGCATCGGACGCTTCGGCAACTCGCCCGCGGCTTCCATCGCCTCGCGGATGCGACGACCGATCGCCTTGCGCATGTCGCGGCGACGACGCTCGCTGGGCTTCTCGTAGTATTCCTTGCGCTTGATGTCCTTGGTCAAGCCCTCTTTCTCGCAGAGCTTCTTGAACCGACGCAGCATCTGGTCGGTGGATTCGCCGCTACGAGACTTCACACGGATCGCCATATCGTTCCTCAAATCGGCAAAGGGCATTCAGAAGCGCAGCTCACACACCTGACGCCCCAAGGCGCCCAAGTGAGAGGAGGGAAGTAAAGGGACGCAAGCGGGGCGGGTCAAGTACCAGCCTTCAGCGGTCAACTTTCAGCTCGAAAGCCTCAAACCCCGAGCGCTCACGCTCCGACCCCACCAATACCCTCCCCGCTTCATTTACTGCTTTGAGAACTTGAGCTTTGATGTTCGGCCTTTCTTCCTTCCCCCTCGCGACTCGGAACTCGCGACTCGCGACTTCTTCCCGCTCCCTCCTCCGTGCTCCTCATCGACGTCTCCAACGTGCTCCACACCACCGGCGTCCTCCCGCCGGAGATTGCGGGCATTGACGTTGACGGCCTGATCCGGCTCCTGGGCATCAGCCGCTACGCCAAGCGACGGCTCGTGCTCGTCTGCGATGGGCACGCTGGCCGCGGGCGCGCCGCAACACCCACGGATCGATCCGGCTCTGGCGTCGAAATTCTCTTCTCCGGCAACGCACGCAGCGCTGACGACGTGCTCATCGACCGGATGAACGCCTCGCACCACGGCAGCTCGGCCACGCTGGTGACCAGTGATCGCGAGCTGATCGCCGTGGCGGTGCGTCGTGGCTTTCGCTCGCTGACTAGTGCCGCGTTTCTGCTTCAGCTCACCACTGACCACCGCCTCTCGCCCATCCGGGCCAAGGCCCGCGAGCGCAATGAACGCCCGGAGTTTGCCAAGCGCGTGCCGCTCCCCGCGGCGGAGGTCGGCGTTTGGCTCAAGCTGCTCCTGCGCGAGAGCACCAGCGGCCCAACCCCCGCGCCCGTCTCGCGTACGCCGCACCACCTGGACGCCGAGCAGGAGCACGCGCTCCGCGAGCTGCTCGCGCAGGTCGATGATGTGATGGAGCGTTTCGCCCCCGCCGCCCCAGTGCCCGCGTCAGCGCGCCGTGCCGAACGACCGCGAAAACCGCCGCCGCCCGCCGTTCCTGCCCCGCCCGGGCCGACGATCGACGTCGATCCCGAGCTTGCCCGATTGCTTCAGGACTTCAGCGTGGACCTGCGGTTAGCCGATCTGGAGAAGGTGATGAACGCGCCGGGTGCCGCGCCGCCCCGGGCACGCGAAGAAACCCGCCGCGGCAAGCCCCGCTCGCAAGGACGCCGCCGATGATCGATTCAACCAAGTCTGGGTGCTCCCGGTGGGGCGGCACTCCGTGCCGACGCTTCGTCGCGATCGCTTTGCTCGCGTTCCTCACCGTCCTGCCCGCCTGCCAGACCACCGTCGTGCCAGTCGGTCAGGACGGCCGCGCCGCGAGCTATTCCTTCGGCACGCTCTCGACCGACCTCGGCCCCGAGGTCAGTGTGCTCACCGCGGCCGCCGCGGGCGAAAAGGCCATGGGTATGCGGGGCTACGCCGTCATGGGCCGATTCACTACCGAACGCGAAAGCCGCCTCACCGGCGAATACGCCGGTGCCGCGGCTCGGAACTCCGCCGAGATCCACATCTTCACGCTCCACACCGGCGTGCGCATTCGCATCACCATGCACCCGCTGGGCGACCTCGCCGAGAGCCAGGCGCTGATGGATGCAACACTCGCGCAGATCGGTCGGTGAGCGTTCGAAGCGTGTTCCGAATTGCACGAACTTCGCAATCAATCGCGGAGTTCGTTTCGCGAGCCGCGCTCACTGCGGCGTCCGGCTCCGCAGGTTCTTCGGCGCAAGCGACGGATCGGCAGCCGACGCACGCGGGTCCGGCGGCGGTGTCTCGGTCATTGGCGGGCGAATGCGTTTGTCCGCCTCTTCAAGCTCGCGAATCTGGGCCGCGATCTGACCGCTCTTTTCAACCGCCTTGTCTGGCACATCCGGGCCCGAGGGCCATATCGCCCACGCGCCAGCCACAAGCGCGACGACGCCCAGCGCGATAAAGAGTGCGATCCGGCGGGCCTTCACAGGATCCGGCTTTGGCGCCGATGCACCGCCCGCAGGCTTGGAAAGCTGTTCGCGCGACTTTTCGGAGATGAGTGAGTGCATGGGTTGGGTCGAGTCGTGCGAGATCAGCGACGAAGGAAATCACGCCCGCGGATGCCGTCGCGCGTCGCCCAGAAATACGCCGGGCCGTTATAGGTCCACTGAAAACCTTGCGGGTTGCCGTATTCGAGATACCCAGCCATTTCCCCCTCGCCGGGATTCCAAGTGCCCGAGGGTGCCATGAGCTTCTGGGGGTCCGTCGCGCTGAGCGCCGTGTCTTCGATCACGCTGGCCATCTTGATGATGATCGCGCTGCCGTCGGCCGCGGCCACGCGGACGTTCGACCTCGCGTCGTTCCACATCGGCCGCTCAGGGTGCAAATAGTCGCGCCCCTCAAACACCAACACCTTGTTCGCCGGGGTCTTGATGTCCGACTGACGGTTGCGCCGAATCCAGTAGTCGTTGTTCGGCAGCGGAAGCTGACGCGTCGGGCCGCTAAACCGCCGCGCGTCCTGCCAGAACACCGGCGGGTACCAGTACGATGAAGGAAAGATCCACTCGATATCTGTCTGTGCCGCGGCGTTCGTGCGGAACCAGTTCTGCAACGCAACATCGCCCGGCGCCGTGATGACGGGATTGCGAGAGAGCGACTCCGAGTCCCAGTAGAACATGTGCGCCAGCCAGTGATAGCCGTAGCTCTCGGTGCCGGATGTGCTGTAGCCCGGGCCATAAGGCCAGCCGACGTTGCACGTCCGACGTGGCGCCCAGACCCAGAACAGGCTGTTGTTCCCGCACGCGGATGTCGGGCCCCCGGGGGCCGAGCGCGCAAACGGATTCAGCATCTGCTCCTTGTTGTCGATGCTGTAGCTCTGGAGGTAGTTCGCGTGCTGGCGCAGATGGCTCAGCGAGAGCGTCGATCGCGCCAGCGTCCGCGCCTTGCTCAGCGAGGGAAGCAAAATCGAGATCAGCAGCGCGATGATCGCGATCACCACCAGCAACTCGATCAACGTGAAACCACGCCGCGGCTCGCGCGGGTTTGATGATCCGACGTTCAAATACGACAGAGCTTTTGTCACCATGGAACATCTCCGAGTTGCCGGACAAGAACAAAACAATGCCGAGTCAGAACGACCCGCGACTCACGGCCCAGCAGAACGCCAGACCACACCCCTCTCGCCCGCCACCCAGCCCACCCCGCCCAATCACCAAAACCTTTGCCTGACAGTAAACAGCAGTAGTCTGATCGCAGTCACCCTGGCTGTCAAGGCGAAAACGCTGGGATTCACCGCCGTCTGAGAGATGTTCAGCGTCTTCTTCACCGTTCGACGCCCGACGACCACCGGTTTCAACCCGAACCTACGCCATCGAATCCAGCACCTTTGCCATGTCCACGTCCTTCTGCGTGATCCCCCCCGCGTCGTGCGTCGAGAGCGTCATCGTCACCTTGTTGTAGCGGATCAGGATGTCCGGGTGGTGCTGAAGCCGCTCGGCCTCCGCCGCGGCTTTGTCCACGAACGCCATCGCCTTCACGAAGTCGGCAAAGATGAACGTCCGCTGGATCGCCTCGCCGACGTGACCCCACTCTGGGCATGCCTTCAGCGCCTCGGTCACCTGATCATCATTCAACCGCATGTGCGCCAGCGGCGGTTGCGTCGCCGCGTTCTGCGCGGGCGTCTGCACCGGTTTCGGACCCTTGGACTTCGCCATAACACGCGCTCCATGCACCAACCCGCCCACCGCACGCATTGTACAGCCCGCCATGTTTGGTGTACGGGTGGGCCGGAGGGATGTGGGGAAGTCGCGAGTCGCGAGTTCCGAGTCGCGAGTTAAAAAACCCAATGGGGAGTCGGTTGTTCCGAAGGCGGCCGCGCGGTTTAGACTCGCTCGTGCCCGACGCTCCGCCAACCGCCGCCGCTCTGCACTCCCGCCCCGAGGTCACGCGCCTCGCGCCGTCGCCCACCGGCGCGCTGCACTTGGGAAACGCCCGGACGTTCTTGGTCAACTGGGCCCTCGCCCGGCGCAACAACTGGAAAATCATCCTCCGCATTGAGGATCTCGACGGCCCCCGCGTCAAGCCCGATGCCATCGCCGGCATCCAATCCACCCTCGCCTGGCTCGGCATCGATTGGGACGATGCCCCGATCATTCAATCCGCCGACCTCACGCCCTATTGCGACGCCATGCACAAGCTCGCCCGCGCCGGCACCGCGTATCCCTGTGAGCTCACGCGTGCCGAGATCGAAGCCGCCGCGAGCGCCCCGCAGGCGACACGAGCTTCGGACGACAGCGCGGCCTCCCCCGCAGGCGGCGAATCCGTCTTCCCCGCATCGCTCCGCCCGCCCAGTGCCGGCTCGCCGCAAGCGTTCGTGGACGCCGGCACCAACTGGCGCTTCCTCACGCCCGCCAATCGCGTCGTGCGATTTGACGACGATTTCGCCGGCCCGCAATCGCGCACGCCTGCCAGCACGATCGGTGACTTCATCCTCTGGACAAAGCGAGCCCAGCCGTCGTATCAGCTCGCGGTCGTCGTGGACGACGCTCGCCAGGGCGTCACACGCATCGTGCGTGGTGATGACCTGCTGGACTCCGCGGCGCGACAGCTCCTGCTCTACGAAGCGCTCGGTGCCGCCAATCCGCCGCGCATGCTGCACCTTCCGCTCGTTGTCGGCGTCGACGGCCGCCGCCTTGCCAAACGTCACGGCGACACCCGCGTGGACACCTATCGCGCCCGCGACGTCCCGCCCGAGCGCGTCATCGGCCTCATCGCGCACTGGTGCGGGCACGAATCCCGCCGCCCGATGAGCCCGCAAGACTTCGCATATTCTCTGGACATGGCGGCCTTCAAGCAGCGCCGCTCCAGTCCCGTTCAGTTCACGCCGGAGGATGACGCATGGTTGCTGAATGGGGATTAACGTCCGGCCGATTCGCTCACATCGCGTTGCTCGCCGTGCTCAGCGCACTGCTCGCCCTCGGCCCGGCCTCCTGCGATGACCGCAGCAGCGCCACCATCGCCACCGTCTCCATCAGCGGCAAGAGCTTCCACCTCGAACTCGCCCTCGACACCCAAGCCCGCTTCCGCGGCCTTTCCGAACGCACCTACATCGAGCCCGACGGTGGCATGCTCTTTGTCTTCCCCCGCGACCAGATCGCGGTGCATGCGTTTGTCATGCGCGACTGCCCCATCCCCATCGACATCATCTACCTCGACCCCTCCGGTCGCGTCGTCGCATCCCACGCCATGACCGCCGAGCCGCCCCGTGACCCCGCTCGCGGCGAGGGCACCCCTGCCGACGCCAACAACCCGCAATACAACTCCCGCCTCAAGGGCTACAGCAGCCGCTTCCCCTCGCAGTTCGTCATTGAGCTCGCCGGCGGCACGCTCGCCAAACTCAACCTCAAGGAAGGCGACGTCATCACCTTCGACCGCGACGCGCTGCTCAAACGCGCCCGCTGATGCCCAATGTGGGGCAGGCGTCCCGCCTGCCGTCCCGCGACCATCCAAAACGCCCGAGAACTCCCGGCAACCGCGCTGCTTTGTCGCCATGGTGTCCCGCCACTCCGATGCGGTCGGTGACCAGTCTGCAAGCACCGCGCACCCACGCGCCCCACGCCTGCCAAGCTTCAGCCCCGCGCCCACGCAGCCGATAGTCCTCTGGAAACGCAACGCGCCCGCGGCACCGGCCCAGACGACACGATGATCGACGGCCCACTCAAAGTCCTTGTGCTCACTGCGGGCCTCCCGCTGGAGGCCGCGCGCGCCCGCGCCGCGACCGTCTGCGCATTCTGCCCCGCTCGCGAGCGTCTCGTGTTCGCGCTCGAATCGCTGACGCAGCTCTGGCCCGCGCCGGCGTTGCGAAAAGCGATCGACAACGCCGATGCCGTGCTGCTCTTCTCGCGCAGCGAGCACACGCGCCCCGCCCGCGATCGTCTCAGCGAGTTCACCAGCGAGGCCGGCGTTCCGCTGCTCATCATCAACGACGCGCCGGCGCCGATCCTCCCCAGCGCCGCAACGAGCGTCGTAGAGCTGGCGATCAGCGCCGAAGATCGTCACGTCGCTTCGGTGCTCCTCGGTTTGCTCGCGACCAGCCGCACGATCCGTGACCTCGCTCTGCGCTGCCGCGCACTGGAGCGTGCCGCCCAAGCGGTCTCCACCGTGCTCGAGCGCACGAACGAGGAGATGGAGTCCGCCGCTTTGCTCCAGCGCGAGCTGCTCGCCCGCGAGCTCCCCGCGATCGACGGTCTCTCGATCGCCTCCATCACCCGCGCCAGCTCCAGCCTCAACGGCGACATGTTCGATGTCGTCCAGCTCAGCCCCGAGCACGTCGGCCTGCTGGTCGCTGACGCCGCGGGTCACGGCATCTCCGCCGCGATCACGCTCATGCTGTTGAGCAAGCTCCTGCCGATGACCGACTCGCACGCCCCCGGTGCCCGCGTGCTCTCGCCAGGCGAAGCCCTCTCACGCTTCAACGACGCGTTCATCGACCGGCGCGGCGACACGCATCTCCTTGTTACCGCGGCTTACTGCGTGCTCAACACGCGCACATGGGAGATCGAATCCGCCGTCGCCGGTCACCCCTCGCCGATCGTCTACACCGGGGTTCAGCGCGTCGAGCTTGACGCCGGCGGCCCGCCGCTTGGCGCGATCTCTGATGTGACGTACCCCTCGCTCAAGGTCACGCTCGAGCCGGGCGATGCGCTGGCCATGTACTCTGACGGCTTCGAACGAGCCTTCGAAGGTGCATGCCCCGAGCCCGACGCCGCCGCTCTGCCCATTCACGAGCGTCACCTCTGGCACTTCAACCAGATGGCGATCAACGCCCGCGACCACGCACGCGGCTTGCCGGGCGCGGTTGAAGATCTCGTTCGCTCGCTGGACCGCCAAAGTGGTTCGCTGCATCAGCCGGACGACGTCACGCTCCTAGCCATCCGTCGCGAAGTCGCCGCGGCCGCCGCGCTCCGCCTCGCGGCGTGAGTCGGGCCAGCTTGATGCCTCGATGCCTCCTGCCTCGATCCCTTCAGCATCGTCAACACCACCTGCCATATGCACTGTGGCATTCGCACGATTGCCGATTGCCGGCTCCCGATTGCCGATCCTACTGCAGCGCCTTCCGCAGCTCATCGGCGATCCGGGCCTCGAGCCCGTTGTCCTCCGCGCGCTTCACCAGTCGAAGCGCCGGCTCCTTGCGATCAAGGCCCTGCAGCGTGACGATGGCGGCGAGCCACGAGGAACTGGTGCCCTGCTTCTGGGCGAACGCCAAGGCGCTTTCGGAGATCCTGGCCAGCGGGCCGCGCGGGTCGTCGGCATTGTCAAACTCGACGGACACCGGCCGGTACGCCAGCGTCGGATCGAGCTGATAGGCCATCACAATCAACGCGACGCCCTCGGCGTTCTGACGCTGACCGATGTGCGCAAGTGCGAGCAATCGCATCGCCACCACGTCGCGCGGGAATGCTCGCAGATGTTCACGCAGTGCGTTGGCTGATTCATCCAGTTCGCCATCGCGGATCGATAGTACGGCGCGATCGAACGCGGACAGCACGATCGGCTGGCCCGTCGGCCCCGTCGGCGCCGGCACGATCTGCGGCGACGGGCTCGGCGTCGCGTTCGTCGGCGCTGGTGCCGGTGTCTGCGTCGGCGTCGTCAGCAGGCGAGGATCTTCGATGACATACGGGCCGACGTAATCGCCGTAGAACGGGCGGGTGTCGTCGTAGTAGCGGTTGCCCCAAACGAGCCATGAATAACGCGACACGCCGCACGGGCCGCGAGAACCCCCGTAACCATCGGCCCAGTGCCGCCGATAGAAGCCGTCGCCGCTGTTCAGGCTGAAGCCGAGTCGGAAGTTGTCGGTGGCAAAGTCGCCGCGGATCGAGACACCGGAGCGGTTGTCATACGGCACCGCGATGATCGAGTCACCATTGCCGCGCGGGCCGTCAAAGCGCGGGCCGATCCGCGGCCCGATGTAGTCCGAGGGGCGCGGGTTGTTCGATGGGTTTCGCGGGCGATTCGGGCGGATCACATCGCCGGCTTCGTAGTACCGCATCGGCGGTCGGTTGTAGCCGGGGCCCACGAGCGCGGGGGCCGTGGGCGTGATGTACAGATTCGGGCCCGAGATGAACTCCGGCGGTCGGCTGACGCGAGGCAGCCCGCCCGGGCGACGGTTCGGCGATAACCCCGGCCCGCCGGTCGGGCGCGTCTGTGCGGGCGCGATCGACGGCGCCCGCGGCGCAGAAGACGGCGCGATTGACGGTGCAAGCGCAGGCGAGCTCGGCGCTCGCGCCGGCGTGTTGCCGGGCGCGGCGTTCGGCGAAGAGTTCTGCGCAAGCGCGCCGGCTGTTGTTATGAAAGACCCCGCGACGACGCAGAGCGAAAGCGCCCCGATCGCGCGGCTTCGGTTGAACTTGGCAAGCGTGGACATCACAACCTCCCTGCCGGCCATCCGGCAAATCCCCACAAACACTCCCGCAATCCAGCGTTCTCGATGCGCCGCGACGCGAAATCTGTTCGCGTCACGGGAAAAAGTCTATCTCCAGAACAGAATCTCAGATGCTTCCAGACATACGTGAGATCCGAAAATCCGAGCGAAATCCGGCATGAAGCCGCCATTATTCGCAAAGGTGCCCGGTTGGATCCGGCAAAAACGGAACGCGACCCGCGGGGTACTCCGCGGGCCGCGTGTGATCAGGGATCGATGTCGGTGGTCTCTCTCCTGCGAGCAAGTCTTCTAGAAGTTCTTCGTTCCAGAGCTTCTCGCTGTTGGATAAAAGCTGAAGGCTGAGGCCTGCTCACTCATTCTCATCGCTGGCGTCGTTGCCGGGGTTGGCGTTCTTCTCAAGGAGCTTGCGGAGGTAGGCGTTCTCGCGGCGGGTGGCTTCCAGGTCGAACATCACGTACTTGACTGAAAGTCGAAGGTAATCGAGGGATTCCTGAAGGTCGTTGACGGTCTTCTTCATGCGCTCGTGACGGTCCTTGGTCTCGCTGGCGAGCTGCGAGAGTCGGTCGCGGTCGCCCTCGGGGAGCGTGCTGATCTGATCGAGAAGGTCGCCCAAACGCTTCTGGAAGTCCTGGTCGTTCATGGAAGTCGTCCTTTCTGGTGTCGTCCCCGAAGAGGGGACGACGATGTGGGGGTCGTCTCGAGGTCGCGTTCGCGTCGCGGTTGACGGGAACGCTGAACAAGAAACAACGCCCGCGCCGGGAGCCGCGCGGCTGGCGTGCCAGGCGCGTGGGTCCGGAAAAGGGATCGATCCGTCGATGAAAACGAGGTTCCGTCCTCAGGCGGAGTGTATCGGGTTCACAGGATGAAGGTGGGTCTGCGCGGGGTGTGGCCCGGGGGCAACACCGGGGCGGGCCGGGTGCCTCAGCGCATGTTGTCAAAACGCTTCATAGCGTTCATGGCCGAGCGCGGGGCCTGCTTCATGAGCAGGGCGATGGCGCTGGGATCGGTCTTCTTTACTTCCAGGACGACCTTGCGGAGGTGCTCATCTCGAACCTGGGCAAAGCGGCGGAAGAGGTCTTCCAGCTCGTGCCGGTTGAACCGGGTCATGGGGTCGCGCAGGCCGGACTGAGCCGCGGCCCAGTCGATCAGTGAGCCGCCCTGCTCGCTGTAGCGATAGAGGTTGAGGGTGGCCTTGAGGCGGGCGGTGGGGGTGGTGAAGGGGTCGGTGGCGACGTCCGGTAACTTCATCATGACTTCGCGGGCCGCGACGGCCCCGCGATCGCCCAGCAGCGGGTCATGCTCGTCGGTGCCGGGCTCGAGGGTGTGGATCTTGGGGGCGTCATCGGCCGGGATGAGGTTGGCGATGCCCGTGGAGAGGGTTTTAACGCCGGCGCGGTCAAACCGAACGGTGACGCGTTGGCAGGCTTTGCCCTCGTGCGAGTCCGCCGTGACGGTATTGATGACGCCGACGCCCCACTCAGGGCGATCGAGGTGGACGACCTTGTCCCCGTACGACCATTGTTTCAGAAGCATCCGCGAGATCCTTGCAAATGGGCTGGATGTGATGAGGCGGGGCCCAGTGATGGGGGGGTGCGGGCGGCCTGCGATATGCGGCCACCCGGGGCGAAACGCCCTGAGCGAACAAACGTCAGAATCGTGGTCCGATGTCGCTGAGCGCCCCGGCCCCACCCTGGAGCACTCGGGACCCACACGACGAAGTGCTTTCAGAACAATCATCGAGGGCGGAGCGACTGCTGCGACCGCAGCACTCGCTGGTACCACCGATTCAGAAACAATGCGGCACCGGGTGACACCGGCACAAACAGACCTGGCAAATACTCACACCCCCGGCCCGAGTGGCCTAGTATACACCATCGGCAGAGGCTGTGGGAAAATCTCCAACTTTCCACAATTCCGCGTCCATCGGGATGAAGATTCATATCCGGTGAACGCGGCGTTGTCGACGCGTCGGGGTTGGTGGGGGCGGCGGGGAGCGGTGCCGGGTGAGCCCGGGGAGATTCGCGGCGGGGTTGCGTGTTTGAGATTGTGACTAGCGGCGAATGCCGCGCAGATGATTGAGGAGCACCATGATCGAAGCCCTGAAGAGTGACGAGATCATCAACAAGGTCGGCGGTCGGTTCAAGCTCACGGCGTTGATCCAGAAGCGGCTTGTGCAGCTCATGGACGGCGCGCGCCCAATGGTTGAGCGGAATGGCCGGAGCGACCTTGAGTTGGTGATCGAGGAAATCTTGCAGGACAAGATCGTGCCGGTGTTCGACGACACGGACCCGGAGTTCAAGGCTGCGATCCCGGATTGGAAGCCGCGGGCGTGAGTGGGATGGGCGGGGCGCCTTTGCGATGACGGCGGAGCCAGAATCCTGACGCGAGCGCGATGATTGTCGCGAGCGTAAGGGGGACGGCGTAGACGACAAAGAGCACGATCGATGTGAAGCGTTCCAGGCCGCAGAGCCGGTAGCGGCTTTCGAGCCGCGCGCCGGGTGATGGCACGGGCGCGATGACTTCGAGCGTGAGCGGCCACTGGCCCTCGCGGAACGACATGCGGTCGTGCAGCGGGTTCTCGTCGGTGAGCACGATGACGTCGGCGTCGCGGTCGGGGACGGCGCGGTCGTCGAGGGACAAGTACAACCGGATTTCGAAACGGCTGGGCGTGCTTGACTCGCTGGCGTCAGTGACGACGGCGAAAGACTGGCGACATGCGGAGTCGTACCACTGGTCGAGCGTGAGTTCGTAGGTGCCGGGGCGTGAGAGGTCGTAGTCGCCGCGGATGGGGGCGGGTTCGCGCTCGGCGCGAGAGGTCGCGGCGGAGAAGTCGAAGGCACGCTTGAGGCCGAGGGTTGACCAGGTGAGCACGACGAGGGCGATGACAAACAACGCGATGACGATGACTCGTTGCGCGAGCGGCTTCGGGCGCGGTTGCGCGTGCGCTGGGGGCATCGGAGGGGGATACGAGCGCGGGCGGGTGGGTGTTGCGGAGGGAGATTGAGGGCGATTTGAAATTTCAAATTTGAGATTTCAAACGTCGATCCGCATGCCGATTCGTCTCACTTCTCCCGCCTGACGCCTGACGCCTCAAGCCTCAAGCCTCAAGCCTCAAGCCTCAAGCCTCAAGCCTCAAGCCTCAAGCCTCAAGCCTTCTTCTTATAGAACGGCATCTTCACCACTTCGCCCGCGATGCGGTCGCGGCCGGTGTCGACTTCGATCTTTGTGCCTTCGGCGAGGTGGGCTTTGTCGAGGTAGCCCATGGCGATCGGGTAGCCGAGGGTGGGGCTGGGGCAGCCGCTGGTGATGGTGCCGGCGGGCTTGTCGTTGACGAGAATGCGCATGCCTTGGCGGGCGGAGCGTTTGCCTTCAAGTTTGAAGCCGGCGAGCTTCTGCGGCGGGCCGCCCGCGGCCACGGTGGCCTTGAGCGCGTCGAGGCCGATGAAGGGCTCGGGGCGGTCGCCCGTGTCTTTGTCCAGCGCGATGGCGAAGTCGAGGCCGGTCGAAAGGGCGTTGGTGTCTTCGCCGAGTTCGTGGCCGTAGAGCGGCATGGCGGCTTCCATGCGGAGGGTGTCGCGGGCGCCGAGGCCGCAGGGCTTGATGAGGGCGTTGGGGTCTTTGGGGTCTACGTCCTTCATGATCATCTTCATGGCCATGCCGACCATGGCGCCGGGGAGGATGACTTCGACGCCATCTTCGCCGGTGTAGCCGGTGCGCGAGACGTAGAGCTTGACGATGAGCAGGTTCTTGACGGTGAACCAGTAGCGCTTCATGGTCGGGATCTCACGGCTGAACTTGCCGATGAAATCGATGACCTTGGGGCCTTGGACCGCGACCATCGCGGTGGAGAGCGTCTTGTCCTCGAGCTTGACCTTCTTGCCCTCGGCCTTGATGACGCTGTTGAAGTGCTCGACGATCTTCTCGCGGTTGGAGGCGTTGACGACCATCATGAAGTCGTCGTCGTCAAGGCGGTAGACGATGACGTCGTCTTTGATGCCGCCCTGCTCGTTGCAGACGAGGGAGTAGCGGCACTGGCCGTTCTTCATGTCGCGGATGCGGCGTGTGCAGACGCGTTCGAGGAATCCCGCGGCGTGCAGGCCGCTGATGCCCAGGCGGCCCATGTGCGAGACGTCAAAGAGGCCGCCGGAGGTGCGGACTTGATGATGCTCGGCCTGAAGGCCGGACTCGCCAACGGGGCGGGCGTAGGTGATGGGGAGTTCCCAGCCAGCGAAATCAACCATCTTGCCAGCGTTGTCGAGGTGGAACTGATGGAGCGGAGTCTTCTGCACGCTTTTTCCCTTTCAACGCCGGCCGTGAGGATGGCGGCGGAGGGCATGGTAGCGGCTGAAGGCGCGCGTGGGCATGAACGCGGGCGGAGGGACGAGGGCTCCGCTCTCGGAGAGAGCGGACCACCGGAAGAGAGCGGACCACCGGAAGAGAGCGGACCACCGGAAGAGAGCGGACCACCGGAAGAGAGCGGACCACCGGAAGAGAGCGGACCACCGGGACGCGCGGGCCACCTTAAATGCCTTTGCAGTTCTTGAGCATCCAACGGAGGATGCTCTCGGTCTGCAGCGGCGGGATGAACTCGACGCCCGCGCGGAACACGGCGTCGCCGTTGTAGCTGCAGTGTCGGACGATCGCGAAGTATTGGCGAGTCTTGTTGTCCTTCGTGGCGATGAGAACGATCACGCGAGCGCCGACGGTGTACATCTTGCGTGAGTGCATGCCGAGGCCGGACTTGCTGATGTCCCGCACGGTTGCACGGCAGCCGGGCAGGACGCTGTCATTCGCGGTGATCTCAAAGACCATGGCAGGGCTCATGCATGGGATTCGCTCGTGCCGACGGCGGGACGCGCTGGTGTCGATCCCATCGTCGTTGCAGACCACGCTGTTGGTCGGCTTTGGGATCGGGGGCCCGGAGCTCATGGAGTACCTCGCGAGAATGAGCGTGTAACGGAACGCTCATGAGGTTTCGGAAAACACCGGCAGTGTCTGCAGTCGCGCTCTTGAAATCCGGCGGATGTCGCGTTCTCGGGTGCGCGGCATTGACGACTGCGCGATCGCGTCGTGGAGCGTTGCGCCGAACGAGCGGGGTGGCGGGTGAGCGTTGCGCCGCTTCGATCAGCTGCCAATGCAGTCCTGAATCATCCACCGGATGACGCTCTCGCTCTGCAGCGCCGGGGTGAACTCAATGCCCACGGCGTACATGGCCTTGCCGGCGTAACGCGATTGGCGGACGATGCCGAAGTACGGGCGGGTCTGGTTTTCCTTGGCCGCGATGAGGAGCGCCACGCGAGTGCCGACGTTGTACATCTTGCGGGTGCGCAAGCCAACGCCGGACTTGCTGATGTCATGAACGATCGCGGGGCAGCCGGGCAGAACGGTGTCGTCAGCGGTGATCTCGAAGGCCTTGGCGGTGGTGGCGCAGGCGACGCGTTCGAAGGCGCGACGTGAGGAGCTCCGGTCGACGCCGTTGTCGTTGCAGACGATATTGTTGGTTGATTTATTGACGGTGGGGCGTCTGGTCATGCGGCAAGCCGTGCGGGAAGATTTGGAGGGGGCGACAGAAACCTTTCGGGCAGTGTGCTCGAGGAGTTGACTCAATATGGGTGGGAAAGCGGTCGGCTCGCGGTTCTCGGGCGTGCGTGCCGCGTGCCGATTGATCATTCTGGGGGTTTCCACGGCGCGTTATCGATCAGTCGGACTGGGGCCAGACGCGCGGCGATGAGGGCGCGGGCGGGGTGATTCGGCCGTGGGGCTTCGAGCGTTTCGGCGTCGCGGATCACGGCGTACTCGACTTCGAGTGAGGCATCGACGAGCGTGTCTCGCATGGCTCGCTCGGCGCTGGCGGGGTCGGTGTGGTCTTGGGCGGTGGCGAGGGCACGCGAGAGGGCCAGCGCGCGGGGGCGGTCGGCGGGCGCGATGAAGCGGTTGCGGCTGCTGAGGGCCAGAGCGCCGGACTCGCGGATGGTGGGGACTGGGATGATGACGGGAGAGCCCGGGAGAGCCGCGGACATGGCGCGGATGACTTGGAGTTGCTGCCAGTCTTTCTCGCCGAAGTAGGCGTGCGCGGGGCGGACGAGATCGAAGAGTCGCTGAACGACTTGACAGACGCCGGCGAAGTGGCCGGGGCGGAGGGCGTCTTCGAGCTTGGGTGCCGTGGCGACGCGCGGGAGCGGGGGCGTTGCGATGGCGATGCCGGGTGGGTAGATGATGTCGGGCTCGGGCATGAACACGGCGTCTACGCCCGCGGCGCGACAGATCGCAAGATCGGCCTCGGGCGTGCGCGGGTAGCGTGTGAGGTCCGCCGGGTCGTTGAACTGCGTGGGGTTGACGAAGATGCTGACGACGATCGGCGAGCGATGTGGCGCGGACGGGGCGCGAGTGTTGTCGATGGCGGCGGCGCGGATCAGCGCGGCATGCCCTTCGTGCAGGGCGCCCATGGTCGGGATGAACCGGCCGGCGTGGAATGGCGCGAGGGCTTCGGCGGTGTGCAGCAGTTGCATGCGGGAAAAAGGTAGGGCACTGGGGACTGGGCACTTGGGATTGGGCATTGGGGGAAGGCGTGAGGCGTGGGGAACAGGCTCAAAGCTCAATACTCAACGCACAAAGAATCAAGTTTGGATGTCTGCGACTGGGTTGTGGTGGCATGGATGCGGGGTTGGTGTTCCTAGTATGAAGGCGGTTCGGGAAACTGCGTCGCGGCTCAGAATCAGGCCGCGACCCGTCGGTGTTCTTCATCCACTTCTGATTCTGACTCTGCGTTCTCTGCTCTCCCCTGCGTCCACTGCGTACTCCGACTTCCCGTGTTCACGCCTGCGAAGGCCCGATGCCCAAGATCCACGTCATCGTGACGACCCACACCACGCGGCACCTCCGCCGCACGCTCATGGGCGTCGCGTCGCAGTGGCGCCGAGCTGACAGCGTGACGGTGACGATTGATGGCGACGGGGCGGAGATCGTTGAGCTCGTCGCGGCGTGCAACGCGGAGTTTGGGATGCCCATCCGCGTGGTGATGCGGGCACATCAGGGCGTCTGCCGCAGTGCGCAGGTTCGGAACAACGGGGCCCGCGCGGTGATCGACAGCGGCGCGGCGCAGGAGGATGTGCTGGTTTTCTACGACGGCGATTGCTGCCCGGCACCGGAGGCGCTGGAGCGCTACGAGCGGCTGTTCGAAGGTTCAAAGTGGTGGGCGGGCGCGCGGGGGAAGTTCAGCAAGCCGGTCGAGGGTGATGAGCCGGTGGCGCTGGTGATCGGGCACTGGATCACGCTGGACCGCGACCAGACCGAGCAGTTTGATGAGAAGGCGCTACGCCAAGGCAAGTGGCCGGCGAAGCCGAGTGAGGAGGAGCTGGCGAAGCTGCCCAAGCGGCGCGCGCGGTACACGCGGCAACTGCTGATGCGGAAGCTCGGGCTGGCCAAGGGGCATAAGCCGAAGCTGGCCAGCGGCAACTTCGGTATCCGCGTGAGCGAGTTCGTTGCGGTCAATGGCTTTGACGAGCTGTATGAGGGATACGGGCAGGAGGATGATGATCTGGGGCGGCGGGTGTACAAGCGGCGTGGGCGCGTGGCGATCGGCGTGGATCAGTGCCTGGTGTTTCATCAGTGGCACCCGACGCGCCAGCCGGGGGCGTGGGAGACTGCGCCGGGGGTCGCGCGGTTCAAGCGGCCGTATGGCGTGGAGGCGGAGCGGGGATTGAAGAACCCGGTGGAGCAGCCGACGCCGCGGGTGGAGGAAGTCGCGAGTCGCGAGGTGCGAGTGGCGCAGTGAAGAGGCGAGGAAGGAACCCGGAGGCACGGAGAGGCGCGGAGGCACGGAGGGGGCGAGGGCAGAAGCCGACGCGCCAAGCATGAACGACGAGATCATTTCATCTTGGTGTGAGCGGCTTGAGCGGATGGGCTGGCGGGCCGTCAGTGCGAGCGGGTTGAGTAATGCGGAGATCGATGCGTTCGCGGATGAGGCGGGGAATCGGCGCCGGGTGGATCGGGCGCTGTTGTGCTGGCGGCACGGCGTGAATCCCGGGGCGACGCCGCTGGGCGTGCGTGATGACGAGGCGCTGTGGTGGGCGCTGCACGATCCGGCGATAAATGTGGATGCATTGCTCGCGCCGGAGGCGAACTTGAGTGCGCGGGGCGTGGAGATGATGCCGCCGCTGCTGGGCCGCGCGGCGGGCACGATCGAGGTGTTCACCGAGTCGCAGCTCTCGGCCATGCACGCGCTGTGGCACTTGGCCCGCGTGCGCAAACGCCCGGACTATCGTGACCGTTGTCTGCGCGTCGCGTCATGGTTCATCGAGCACATCCAGCCGGACAATGCGACCAACCACGCCTGGGCGATCCACGTCTTCGTCGTGCTCGGCGCGACGCAGGGGGCGGAACTTGGCGGCAGCGCCATCGCGTACGCGTCCACGCTGCTGCACAACTGCCGCGTGCAGCTTGGTGTGCCGGATCGGTTCTCGCGGGAGTTGATCGGCGACGCGGCGGATGCGCTGCGACGTGAGCAATCGCACATCACCAATCCAGCGGCTTAAGCCACGCGCTGGCGAGGTCGCCAGCGACGACGCTGAGGCGGAGCGAGGGCTGGGTGAGCAGGCCGCTGTCGTTGAGCTCGCCGATTTGCATTGCGGGGATGGCGTGCTCCTCGGCCATGGTGAGGACGCTCTTGGCGTGCGCGGGCGTGAGCTCGAGGACGTAGCGGCTGGGTGATTCGCCGAAGAGCGCGCTGGGCGAGGTGTCGCTCAGCGAGAGCGCGGCGCCGACCGGGCGGCCGGGCGTTGAGCCGCCGATGAGCATCTCGCTGACGGCGCAGAGGAGGCCGCCGTCGGAGACGTCGTGAGCGGCGGCGATCACGCCGCTTTGAATGAGGCGGGCGACGAAGTGGGCGACGCGCGGGCCGAGCTTGAGGTTGGTGAGCGGGACGCGCGGGTCGAGCGTGTGCGAGAGGCCGAAGAGGCGATGGAAGTGAGAGCCGCCCATCGCGCTGTCGGGCGGGCCGACGAGCAGCAGCACATGCCCGGGCTTCTTGGCGTCAGAGGTGACGCAGCGGGCGATGTCCGGGACGATGCCGATGCCGGTGATGAGGAGCGTGGGGGGGATCTCGATGGTGACGCCGTCTTCGGTGGTGAACTGGTTGTTGAGGGAGTCCTTGCCGCTGACGAAGGGCGTGCGATAGGCCTTGGCGCCGTCATAGCAGGCCTCGGCGGCGCGCACGAGTGAGCCGAGGTTTTCCGGCTTCTTGCACGACGGCCAGCAGAAGTTGTCGAGGATGGCGATGCGTTCGGGGTCAGCGCCGACGCAGACGAGATTGCGCACACACTCGTCGATCGCGGCGAGCGTCATGACGTATGGGTCGGCGTAGGCGCCGGCGAGGCGCGGGTCGCCGATGCCGGTTTGCAGGCCCTGGCTGATGGCGACGCCGCGGTGCGAGCCCGGGATGGGCTCGATGACGGAGGAGTCGTTCGGGCCGCGCTGCGCGCGGCCGACGAGGGGCTTGACGACGGTTGAGCCGCGGACCTCGTGGTCGTACTGCCGGATGATCCAGTGCTTGCTGGCGATGTTGGGGTGGGCGAGGAGTTGGAGGAGGGCGTCTTTGGGGTGGGGGAGGGCGCCGGCAATCGGCAATCGGGAATCGGCAATCGTGGAAGGCGCGGGCTGAGCGCCCCACACCGCCTCGCGCAATGGAGTCGGAATCCCGTCGTGGACGAAGTCCATGGCGAGGCGTCCGACTTCCTGGTTGTTGAAGGTGAGGACGAGTTCGCGGTTGGGCGTGCCGAAATGGCCGAGGTCGGCGATCTCGACGGACTCTTCGTCGCAGATTTGCTTCAGGCGTGCGAGGTTGCCCTCGGGCACCGCGAGCACCATGCGCTCCTGCGCTTCAGAGATCCAGATCTCCGTTGGTGAGAGGCCGGGGTACTTCAGCGGGGCGCGTTCGAGGTGAACGTGGGCCCCGAGCTTCGAGCCCATCTCGCCCACCGCGGATGAGAACCCGCCCGCGCCGCAGTCGGTCATCGCGGTGTAGAGCGGGCCAGCGGGATCTTCGTCGCGGGCACGCATGATCGCGTCCAGCACGCGCTTCTCAGTGATCGCGTTGCCGATCTGCACGGCGTGACTGAACTCATCGGCGGCGGAGTGCTCGAGCTCGGCGCTGGAGAAGGTCGCGCCGTGGATGCCGTCGCGCCCGGTGCGCCCGCCGAGGGCGACGATGCGGTCGCCGGGTTGGACAGTGCCTTTGATGCGGTTGCGCGGGATGAGGCCGACGCAGCCGCAGAAGACCAGCGGGTTGCCGACGTAGCGGTCGTCAAAGTAGACGGCACCGGAGACGGTGGGAATGCCCATGCGGTTGCCGTAATCGCGGACGCCGGCCACGACTTGGCTGAGGATGCGAGCGGGGGGGAGGCAGCCGCGCGGAAGCGGAGAAAGTGGCAAAGTGGCAGAGTGGCGGAGTGGCAGAGTGGGGGACGATGCGGCGGGCGCGGTTGCGTTTGTTTGATCGGAGAATGAGCCGGGGCTGGCAACGCAAAACACGTCCGTGCTGGCGATGGGCTGCGCGCCGAGGCCGGTGCCGATGACGTCGCGGATGCAGCCGCCGATGCCGGTGGCGGCGCCGCCGTAGGGCTCGATGGCGGAGGGGTGGTTGTGGGTTTCGACTTTGATGCACACGGCGTGTGTGTCGTCCAGCGCGATGACGCCGGAGTTGTCGGTGAAGACCGAGAGTGTCCAGTCCACGCCATCGGCGATGAGTTCGAAGGTCGCTGCGGCGACGGTGGACTTCAGGAGGTTGTTGATGGTGATCGAGCCGTCAGCATTGACGGCGTGGCCGGGGCGGGCGGGCGTGGTCCAGTTGATCGGATCCGGAGGAAGTGGCAAAGTGGCAGAGTGGCGGAGTGGCAAAGTGGGGGAAGCGGCGGCATCGACTTTGCCACTTTGCCACTCTGCCACTTCTCCACTTCTTCGATAGACGATCCGGCTCTTGAGCGTCTTGTGGACGCAGTGCTCGCTCCAGGTCTGGGCCAGTGTTTCCAGCTCGATCTCGCGGGGCTCCTCGCCGCGGCGGATGTACTCGGCCTTCAGGGCCTTCATTTCGTCCAGCGAGAGGAAGAGGTGCGCCTCGCGGCTGAGTTTTTCCAGGGCCGCGTCGTCGAGCGTGGTGATGCGCACGCGGCGGATCTCGTGTGTGCGTTGCACGCCGTGGGGGAACGCGGCGGGGTGATAGGGCTGACTCGTGATGCGATGAATGACGGGGTTGGCCAGCGCACTGCGGGCCAGGAGGTCAGCGTCGGCGGCGTTGAGGCCGATCAGGTCGTAGCGCCAGCCGGTGGAGACCTCGCACACGACGCCCAGCAGGTCGGCGATCGCGGCGACGACAGAGTCGGCGGCGGGGTCCATGACGCCCGGCAGCGGATGCACTTCGATGATCGTGGCCTCGGGCTCGGGCGCGTCCGTGCCCAGGTGGGCGAACTCGATCACCGGGTCGGCTAGCAGACGGCGGGCGACGAGGTCAAGCTGCGCGTCGGTGAGGTCCGCGGCGATGAGGTACACCCGGCGCGCGATGCAGGCTCGCAGCGGTAGCCCGAGTGCGCGAGCCTGACGCACTACGCCCGTGGCGACGGGATCGGGCTGCGCCTCGGGAGCCCCGTGAAGAGAACGAACTTCGATGCGGTGGATGGCGGCGGCGTTCGCGAGCGATGACATGGACGCAGGATATGGGCGCGAGGGGTGAGTTTGCGGCGCGTGGCGCGTGTCAGACTTTCCAGAACCAGCGGCGTTGCCAGAGATACCAGAGCACGCAGAACCAGCACGCGAGGGTGAAGAGCGCGAACGTGAGTGAGGCGTTGACGGGGCTGAGGCCGGTGGCGGCGAGGGCTTCGAACATTGCGGCTTTGAGGGAGATCGGCGTGGCGGGCGTGAGGTCGCTGTGGATGGCGGCGGGCGTGAGCGCGTCGGCGGTGGGGTTTAACGCGGACGCGGCTGGGCTTGCGGTGTGTGCGCGCGCGATGGTGATCGCCGTGAGCACGCGGCCCACGAGGCCCGAGCCGACGAAGAGCAGGATCGCGTTCAGGCCGAGGATTTGCAGGGGGACGGACCAGCGGGTGAGGCGAAATACGTCGATGACCAAGTGCATCGCGGCGAGGAGCGCCATGGCGATGCCGGCGGTGTAGAGGACGTAGGTCGGTGTCCAGAGCGTCTTGTTGAGCGGCAGGAGGAAACTGAGGGCGTGGCCGCTGAGGATGAGGGCGGCGGCGAGGATTGCGAGCGTGTTGAGTGTGCGCCGCGGCGAGGACGTGGACGCGGTGGGGCGCGCGACGGTCGTGTGGGACGCGGGCGCGGGAGTGCTTGTGGCGGTGGTCGTGCGCCGCATCATCAGCCCGACCCAAAAACCGATGAGCGTGGTGACGATCGCCGGAAGCGTGGAGAGGATGCCTTCGGGGTCCGTCGGCTGCGCGGCCCATACATGGTTGGGGCCGAGGATTGCGAGGTCGATCGTGCGGGCGAGGTTGTCGGTCGGGCCCAGCGGGGCAACTGCGGGGCCGAGCGCGAGCATGGCGAAGGTGTACGCGATGAGGGCCGCCGCGGCGAGTGCGAACTGCACGCGAAGGTTCAGCGTGAGGACGATCACGCTGGCGATGGCGTAACACAGCGCGATGCGCTGCAGGACGCCGGGGATGCGGATGGTGTGCAGGGCATGCCAATCGCCCTTGATGAGGCCGTCGAGCAGCGGGCCGAAAACGGCGAGCACCATCCCCAGCGCAAAGAGCATCGCGGCGCGGCGGGCGATCTTCAGCGCGAGCGATCGTGTGAGCGGCGTGAGTTCGGTCGCGGGCGCGCCGGGGCGGCGCGACGCGAACGAGAAGGCCATCGACGTGCCGACGATGAACAGGAAGAACGGGAAGATGAGGTCTGTCGGCGTGCAACCGTGCCACGTGGCGTGTTTCAACGGTGGGTAGACGTGGGACCAGGAGCCGGGGTTGTTGACCAGGACCATGGCGCCCATGGTGATGCCGCGGAAGGCGTCGAGGGATTGCAGTCGCGCGGGCTTGGTGGCTGCGGCGGCTGGGTTGTCGCGGGTGGGGTCAGTCATGGGGCTTCAGGGCCTTGCGATTGGGGCGGCGCGCGGCGTGGCGTACGTGCAAGATCGTGACGGCGTGGCCCGCGACCTCAAAGATCACGCGATACTCACCGACAATGAGCTGCCGCAGATCTCGGTGCGGGGCCGCGGCGTGTTCCAGGGCCTTTGGGCACCGGCGCGGGACGTTTGCCAGCGACTCGATCGCCTCCTGCATCTCGGCGATGAACGTGTCGGCGTGGCGCAACGAGTCTGCGGCGATGAAGTCGTGCAGCGCCGTGAGATCAGACTCTGCCAACACGGTGAAACGGACGACGTGCTTCACGACGCTCGCCTTGCGCGCTTGCGGCGGCGGATGGTGTCAAAGACCGCCGCGGCGGGGCGGACCTTGCCCGCGTCGGCCTCGTCGAGCGATCGCTGGATGGAACGCACAACGTCCGCCCGCTCCAGCTCATCCAGCATCGCCTGATACGCCCCGGCATCCGCGACGATCAGCGCGGCCTTGCCGTTGACGGTGAGGACCGCCGGGCGCTTGGACTTCTTGAGCTGCTTGATGTACGCCGCGGTGTTGCGTTTGAAGTCGGTGAGCGGCGAGATGTCTTCGGGTCGGATCATGACGAAAGCGTAGCATCTTTCAAGGTGCGAGGAAGATGCGAAGGCGAAGTGAACTCGGCCACGCTACGCTCGGCCATGTTGATCCTGCCCTCGCAGTTTGTCCAGTCATCGGATCCGATCGCGCCGGGCGTGCGAGCCGACGTGGTTGCCGACTTCATCCGGGGCCAGCCCTACCCGCTGCTTTTTGTCACGTTCAGCGGGGCCCATCTCTACGGCTTCTCGTCGGCCGATTCGGACTACGACCTGCGCGGTGCGCACGTCACGCCGGTGGAGATTTTGTGCCGTCTGACGCCGCCGGGTGAGACGGTCGAGCTGATGGACAAGGACGCCCCGGTGGAGATGGACGTCGTGACGCACGACGTGGGCAAGTTCTTCCGCTTGCTGCTGAAGAACAACGGCTACGTGCTGGAGCAGATCTTCTCTGACATCGTGGTCGCGACGTGTCCGGAACACGACGAACTCAAAGCGATCGCCAAGCACTGCATCACGCGCCAGCACCGCCATCACTACATGAACTTCGCCAGCAACCAGTGGGAGATGGTGATCAAGGGGGGCAAGCCGACGGTGAAGGGCTTGCTCTACACGTATCGTGTGCTGCTGGCGGGCATTCACTTGATGCGCACCGGTCGGGTTGAGTCCAATCTGGTTCGCCTGAACGACGAGCATCGCGTGCCGGATATCGACGAGCTGATCCGACTGAAGTCCGGCGGGGCGGAGAAACAGGAACTCGCGGGGCATGACCTGACACGCCACGCGCGGCAGTATGAGCGGCTCCAGCTTCAGATGGACGATGCGCGGGCCGCGAGCGCTCTGCCGGAAGAAGTTCACCCGGTCCTCGGTCGCGCGGCGCTCGACGACCTGCTCGTGCGCATACGGATGCAAACGGTCGCGCGCTCCGGCTTTGCGAACTGAGGCGCGTTACTTCAGCCCGTACTCGCGCAGCTTGCGATAGAGCGTGCGTTCGCCGATGCCCAGGGCCTTGGCGGTGAGTTCGCGGTTGCCGGCGTACATGCGCAGGGTCTCGCGGATCGCGCGTTTCTCGATCTGCTCCAGGGGCGTGCCCGCGAGGGAACCGCCGGAGGTGCCGCCGACGCCTCCGCCGCCCGCCGCGTCGCCCTCGTGCTCGGCGTGGTCTTCCGGCATGTCCGTGCTGCGGATGTCTTCGGGGATGTGGCGGACGTCCACCAGCACCGCTTTGCGCGGGTCGTCCGCCTCGCCCATGGCGTTCACGACCATGTTCTGCACGACGTTCAGGAGCTGTCGCACGTTGCCGGGCCACGCGTACGCGCTCAAGCGCATCATCGCGGCGTCCGTGATCCCCGGCACGGGCGCATCCTTCGGCAAGGCCTTGCCCACGCACCTCGCCAGCGCATGGTTCACCATGCGCGGGATGTCCTCGCGCCGATCACGTAGCGGCGGCAGCGTCACCTCCGCGCCCTTGATGCGGAAGTACAGATCTTCCCGGAACTCGCCCTTGGCGATCATCGACTTCAGGTCTTTATTCGTCGCGCTCACCAGCCGCACGTCGGTCTGGCGCTCGTCGTTGCTGCCGACACGCACCACACGCCCGGTCTCCAGCACTCGAAGAAGCTTGGCCTGCATCTTCAGCGGCATGTCGCCGATCTCGTCGAGAAACAAGGTGCCGTTGGTGGCGTATTCAAACACGCCCTCGCGGTCTTTCTCGGCCCCGGTGAACGCGCCGCGGACGTGCCCGAAGAGCTGATCCTCCAGCAAGGTTTCCGTCTCCGCGGCGCAGTTGAGCGCGACGAAGCGTCCCTTGGCCCGCTGCGAGTTCTTGTGGACCGCTTGTGCGATGAGCTCTTTGCCGGTGCCGCTCTCGCCCAAGATGAGCACGGGCAGTTGGCTGGCGGAGACGCCCTTCACAGTGCGGAGGATGCGCCGCATCGGTTCGCTGCCGGCGATGATGCCCTCGAAGCCGTCGTGCTGCACGAGCTCGCCCACGCCGTCGCGCGTCGCCTCGTGACGCAGGAGCACCTGCTCGGCGGCGTCGGAGACGACCTTGCGGAAGACGCTGATGTCCAGCGGCTTCTCGATGAAGTCGCGTACGCCCTCCTTGAACGCGGCCCGCGTGGTTGCGACGTCGCCGTGGGCGGTGACCATGAGACACTCGGCCTGAGGCTGGAGCTTTCGCGCGGCGCGAAGGATGAGCATGCCGCTGTCGCCACCATCGGGCGCTACGCCGAGCTTGCCGCCGGATTCGGGCATGCGGAGGTCGGTGACGATGACGTCAAAGGTGCCGTGCTTGAGCTCGTCCATCGCCCGTTCGATGCCGTGGCAGATGGTGCAGACGTGCCCGGGCTTGCGGAGGGCTTCGCCCATGACTTCCGCGAGTTCGGGTTCGTCCTCGATGATGAGGACCTGGGCGCGGAGGTTGGTGGGGATGACGTGGTCGGCCATGGGGCAGGAGTTTACGGCGGGCGGATCGCAGCGCGGTGTCGGCGGCTGTTCACCGACCGCGATCGCGTCCGCGGCGTGGGGGCGTGGTGTCGCCTCCGGTGGGCAGGCCCTTGGCGCGATAGCGGGTGAAGAGGTCTGCCGGCGAGATCGCTTCCCACACGCGACCGTCGCTGAGCTCGGTGCGGAGAATGTCGCCCTCGGGGTTGAGCACGCTGGTCTGAAAGTCCGGCTCTTCGCGATGACGCGTGGTGACGACCCAGAGGTCGCGGCCCTTTGTGTCGGCGATGAGTTTGTCACGCCGCAGCACAACAGATTTAGAATCGCTGCGATATGCGTAGAGCCCGATGTCGGTCGGCTTGCCGGATCGCACGAGCAAGCGAGGCAGGAGCTGGGCCTCGAGCTGTGAGACGTATCCCGCACCCTGGATCAGCGGGCGGATGGTCTTGGCCTCTTCGCTGGGAGAGTTGAGCGCAATCGTCAGCGTGGTGCCGCTGCGTGCGCCCGTTTCGGTATAGACCGACGGGCGCGCGGCGCCGGGGTCGCGCACGGTGACTCGGATCGACCAGGCTTCTTCGCTGCGGTCGTTGGAGAGGAAATAGATCGCTTGGCTATCGAGCACGCGGAGCGCCGCCTCGCCATTTGCGTCCGGCTTGCCGGGCAGGCGGACGAAAACGCGAGCGTCGATGCGGCAGAGCGTGCCGGCGGGGTTGGCCGGTCCTTCGGGAGTGGGGGCGCTGCCGGCGGCGCCGGGGGCGATGGAGGTGGCCAGCTCGCTGCGGGTGCCGGCCCAGTAGCGCACGCCGCGATAGCCGAGCTCCTCGTCGTCGGAGCCGTCGCCCTTGACGCCGGGCTTAAAGAAGCGGAACCACTGCTGGTCCGGCGGGAGTTCAAGGCGGAGCTTGTCGGCGGGGTAGCGAGCGAGCAGGGCGAGGCCGGTTTCGACCGCGGTCTTTCGCTCGCTCATCAGCAGTTCGGGATCGTCGAAGCGCGCGGTCGCGATTGCCAGCTCGTAGACCGGCTTCGCGGCCGGCAACACGCCCTCGGCGCAGACGAGCTCGAAGATCGTGAAGCGCGATGGCAGCGGGCGGAAGATGGTGTAGCCCTGAATCACGCGGGTGCGGGCTTTGTCGCGCCGCGGGATCGAGCAGTAGAAACGCTCGCCGGGCTCGCGTGAGCCTTCAATGCGCAGCTCGCGCACGGGCTCCAGGAGCATGGCCTGAGTGGCGATCTGCTGGCCGTCTTTGGTGCTCTGAACGGGAAGCGCGGCTTTGAACTGCTCGAGAATCCGCGCGGTCGCCTGGCTGACGGTGGCCATGTTGGCCTCAGCCGCGGGGACCTGAATGTTGATGACGTATGAGCGGTCGGCGGGGAAGATCTGCACGGTGACGACGCCGCCGATGTCAGTGGACTCGACGGTGAGCCCGGCGGGAAGATTCATGGTGAGGCCGACGACGTCGAGGCGGAAAGACTCCTGCGCCAGGAGCGCGGCTCCGGGATTGGGCGGCGTGAGCGTGGGCCCGGCGGGTACGGCCGGGGGCGGGGCATCGAGCGCGGGG
>VYLL01000106.1_pt1 | contig 32797 bp, 27 predicted proteins | sample 5114301 | NCBI WGS metagenome assembly VYLL01 (sample SAMN12291809, study PRJNA351875) | freshwater metagenome | isolation source: freshwater lake | place: USA: Michigan, MSU2 Lake | collected 2011-08-16 | reverse complement strand
ATAAGTTATAATTTAAAAATTAATCAACAACTAAAGCTTATGCTTGTAGCTAAGTGAAATCATTGATTAAGAGACCTGTACTTTTCAATGACTTTTTCAGCAGACCCTATTTAGTCAATTTTTTGAAGACAAAGCTGTAGAAAAATTATTAGGAGATGAGATTAAAAGTGAATATTTAAACGATGATAAAATTGGTAGATTCATGGATGAAATTTATCAAATAGTATTGAATAGTTTATTTAGGGCTGGCTGAAAAAGTTTTTCCTGGGGGCAGGGTGTGGGGTGTAGGGTGTAGGGTGTAGGGTTTTAGCGATTTTGAGGAGGTCAATTACCTAATTTTCAGGGAAAAAGTCCAGGGATTTTCCACCCGATCACTCCCAGATCTGGCACTTTTTGGTTTCCAAAAAGTCTAAAAGTCTTACCCAACAAGGTTTTTAGATTTATTCAGCAAGCCCTATGCTAGGCTAGATTTAACCAGACTAAACCAAGAGAGCCTATTTATTTTTTGCGAGCAAAAATTTCTTCAAACCAATTAATAGCTCGATTTGCCAAAGCTTCTAGGGAATATTTTTGCTCGACTACTGCACGACAAGAATATCGATCGATCCGGTCTAAATTTTTAATTCCTGTAACTAATCCCTCGATACTATCGGGTTCAACTAAAAAACCAGTTTTTCCCTCTTCAATAATTTCTACCGGACCACCGCGACGATAGGCAACTACGGGAACACCACAGGCTAAAGCTTCAATAGCCACGTTACCAAAAGCCTCAACCCAGCGCGGGGTCATCAACAGGCCAAAACAGTCGCCTAGCTCTTTTTGTAGGCTCCCGGTGGGCAAAAACCCGCGATAATCGACTAAATCGAAACTATAGGTATCCTGTAAATTTTGCCAGTAGAGAGGATCGGAAATATGACCGAAAACCCGTAAAGGGACACCTAACTGTTGACAAGCTGCGATCGCATCTTCCAAAGCCTTTTCCGGGGCAATCCGTCCCACCCAGGCTAGACAGGGGGAAGGATCGTCCCGAAACTGATACAAAGATACGTCTAAACCATTAGCCAAACAGCGATAGGGGGGAGAGAGGGAGAAAGTTTCTGCTTGGGCAAGGGTGTGAAAAGCGAGTAAATGGGGAAAATTGCTGTAGGTTTTTTCAATAATATGATCCATCGCCAAAGAAACGGAAGCCATGCTGACTAAATGGGCGACGGGAGTGGCAAAAAAAGGAGTGAGATAAAAAGGGAGCCAATCGTAGGCAAAATTAACAATTAAATCGTACTGATTTTGTACCTGTTGGGCGTAGTGCCACATATTGGCCAAAACGGCATTTTCGGGCATTAAAATCGGGGCTTGCCGGCCCTGACTTTGGGCGGAAATCTGGGCATTTCCTGCTATAGTGATTAAGGGAATATCATGCAACTGCGAGGCTTCTGGAGCCACTACCCGCACCGGATAGCCTTGCCTGGTCAGAGTGCGAGCGAGATTATAAAGAGTTAATTCTACGCCACCGCCGCCCCCCGAACCCAAAAATCCCACGGGGGTGGAGAGAAATAACAGTTTTCGACTCAATTTTGCACCTCTGTGGGTGTGGTTTCAGTGAAGGAAGTATCCTGTACGTCATCATCTTCCGGTTCACCAGTGGTTTCTAGGGGAGCAATATCTAAACGGGGCGGTAATTGCAGATTTAACTGTCTGATTGCCCAGCGTGCTGTTTCTTGCACTTCTTCATCGGAATCATCGAGGGCATGACAAATTAATTGACTGATCTGAGACATGATATCGTAGAGTCTGGTTAAATCCCGGATAGCATTTTTCCGCACTTGGGGATTTTTATCCTGGAGGGAGATAGCCAAAGCTTGGTTCATCGGTCGCAGGGAGCGGGTACAGATTTGAGCGAGGGCTTCTAGGGTTAAACTACGTTCGTAGGAATCCCCATCCACCATACTATCGACTAAAGGCTGCATTGCCCTAGAATCGGACATTTGTGCCAGTTTCCAAACCGCCCGTCTACGGGTACGAGGATCGTTATCGCGAAGACTTTCAATTAAACGCAGGATTAAGTCTACGTTCGGGATACGGGAGGTAGCTTGTACGGGCAAAGAAGGCTCGAAATCCTCTTCACCACTGCCATTAATGTCACTGCCCGTTTTGGTGTCCGCGTCGAAGGAATTGCCATTGCCCCTAGAAAAGTTGTCGAGTGGGTTTTTAGGATTGACGTAAGTTGTCTTTTTGCGGCGTTTTGAGGCTTTGCCCTTAGGACGATATTGAAAGAAAAGCGATAGTAAAGCTGCCAATAAAGCGATGGATAACAGAGCCGAGCCAGCAATTAACGGTATTGGTGAAGTCTCATTTCCGGCGGCTGCGTTGGCGGCCGCAGCGTTTTGACCTAGATACTTCTGCATATTAGCGATCGCATTTTGAGCAAATGTATCGTTCGGACGTTGTGCCAGAGCTTGTTGAAATTTTTCTAGGGCGAGTTGGTAATTTCTTTGGGCTGTAGCTTCGTAACCAGCTTTCATCAACTGATCGTAAGTGGCCACAGTCTGGGGTTGCTCTAACCTAGGTGGAGTTTGAGCGTTAGCCGTGGGTAAAGTCTGGAAATTATGACCCCAACTGCTCACACCGATAGCTAACAAAAATAGGAAATTGGGTTTGATCATAGAATTAATGTAACTGTTTAAGGGGGGGTAAAAGTTATGATAGCCTAAAAGCCATAAATGAAAAGCACTGAACTCCAGAGATGGGTCATAGACCGCGATGATTGGGGAAAAGCCCTCGGTGAGGGTGGGGCGAATAGTACGGCTCCTAGGAGCGAGGATAGAGTCCACTGTTTAGAGCTTAGGGATTATCTGTGAAAAACTGGCTTAATTAAGCTTGCACAGGCGTTTTGCGCCATGTTCGACCTTGAATAGTCGTGTGGAATTGCCAATTAGCTACGGTTTCTGGATAATCGCCCCGATAGTGACCGCCTCGGCTTTCTGCTCGTAATAAGGCACTTTCCAGAATTAAGTCGGCGATGTCTAGAAGATTTAATGTCTCGATCGCTATTCTTATTTCTAACTGCACCGAGGGACACAAAAATAATTGTCCTTTGTCGGGAAGAAGATTCTGGAGAAATTGGCCTATCTTTAAGGATTCTAACTGTTGTTTCCACTGCTGCACCCGTAGGATAGCAATTTCTAACTCATTTTGAAATCGGCAAATTCCCGCATTTTCCCACATTAAAATCGGTAATTCTCTCCGTACTTTTTGCCAGTATTCCTGTTCTTCCTGCCAATTTTCCGCAATTTCTAAGGGTTTTTCTGGTCTTTCCCCACGAAAGTTTTCTGGCTCTAGACCTATTTCAACTAACTTTGCCGCAAAGACAATACATTCCAAGAGAGAATTACTGGCTAAACGATTGGCTCCATGAACACCTGTACTAGCGGCTTCGCCGATCGCATACAAACCGGATAGAGAAGTGCGGGCGTTTAAATCTGTGGCCACTCCTCCCATCCAATAGTGAGCGGCGGGGGCGACCGGAATCACATCCTCAAGCACATTAATGCCCCATTTTTGACAGATGCGGATAATATTGGGGAAACGATAACGCAGACGCTCCGGTTCGATTGGTCTTAAATCTAGATATACTTTGGCATGGGCGGGATCGTCGGAGGTTTTTTGCAAATGGCTAAAAATCGCCCGACTCACCACATCCCGGGGGGCTAATTCTCCGGCCGGATGGTAATCGAAGGCAAAACGCCGCCCCCGGTCATCAATTAAATGCGCTCCTTCGCCGCGCACCGCTTCACTAATTAAAAACCGCGGCGCCCCCGGCACAGTCAAAGCAGTGGGGTGAAACTGAAAAAATTCTGGGTCGCGAATCACTGCCCCAGCACGCCAAGCTAGGGCGACTCCATCCCCGGTGCTAACGGCGGGATTAGTGGTTTGGGCGTAGACTTGACCGCCGCCTCCCGTAGCCAGAATGACTGCTTGCGCTCGCAGCCAACAGAGATGATCTTGATGGAGTAAACAAATACCTTGACAGCGTTGCCCTTCCGGGTCAAGCCAGAGTTTCAGCGCAATCGCTTGGGGAATAATGGTAATATTGGGGCGTTCGACCACTTTTTCCATCAGGGTACTGACGATCGCTCTCCCCGTGCGATCAGCTGCGTGCAGCACCCTGGCCCGGGAGTGGGCAGCCTCAAGAGTGCGGGCTAAGTCGTCTCCGGAGCGATCAAAACTCACCCCTAACCGCAGCAAATCAGCGATTGCTTGGGGGGCCTTCTCGACTAAAAACTGCACGGCATAGCGATCGCATAAGCCCGCTCCAGCTTTCAGGGTATCTTCTAAATGGAAAACGGGGGAATCTGCCTGGGAGGTGGCTGCCGCAATTCCTCCCTGCGCCCAATCACTAGCCCCAGTTTTTAAATCTTCTTTGGTAATTAAACCCACCTTTAAGTTAGGGGGTAAACACAGCGCGGCATACAATCCCGCCGCTCCCGATCCCACCACTAACACATCTTGATAACTCGGCAGTTGCGAGGAAACGACCATTGAGGGATGAATTGATAAATTCTATTTATTCTAGCATTTCATTTCTCTATAGTTCTGGCAAAAATCGCCAGTTTTTAGCTTGGGGCAGTATGCCAGATTCCTGAAGGGGTGACAACCAGCTTGAAGTGTGGACAGGGGGTAGGGTGTAGGGGGTAGGGTGTGGGGAAAAATCCTGTAGCCAAACATGAACTCTACCAAGGAGGAAACCCCGAACAAGCCAGTTTTTCGCTCTGGAAGCGTTCTTCAACTGAAACCAGACATCCCAGTCTGGACTGAGATTTTCCCTACACCCCACACCCCACACCCCATACCCTGTCTAAACTCTAACCTCTTTGTCACCCCATCAGGCCAGATTCTTTCTTTTGCCTCTTGCCTTCAGAAGCTGATCACTGAAAAAGGTGAGCGATCGCCCACCTAGTAATTTTTTAAAAGCCGTAATTAACTGGATTTAGTAAACCCCGGGGTTAAAACGGTCATCACCCTCGATAAATTCTTTAGAAGGCTCAGTAACGGTAAATTTCTCCAGATTAGCCTGTAAACGCTCTTTTTGAGTGTCCGAGAGTCCGGGGATATTGAGGACATCTTCCACTTCTTCGTAGGGGGCGTTTTTGATGATTTTACCGGCTAAATTGGGATAGAACCCTCTCAAGTCCCGGAAATCGCGAATATCACTGTTATTAAGGTCGATTTTCGCCCCAAATTCTGTGGTTAGTTTGGCATCGGCCGCATTTAAGACCGCCACAGGAAGAGAGGGAAGGGCGATCGAGGTGAGATTGAGAGCTTGAGCGGGAACTTTGCCCCAAAAACTCCCGATAATCAAGGCAATTACCGCCAGCAGACGAACAAGATTCTTCATTGCAGTTGTGGTCTCCTAAAACCAAGGCAAATTAACGATCAGGACAAGAAATTAAGCCGTCAGCTTTCCGACTAGGCATAGGGTGGGGAATTGGGATTTGCCACCGCAGCCTAGCTATTAGCTGAACGCTGATAGCTAGTTAAAAAAGTTATATCATGCCATTAGACCAGATCTTGACACTCTCCGCACTTTTAGGGCGGAGATTCTTGGGCTGAATCTTGCCTCTACTAGCAAAGCTAATTTTGGTCTTACAGTTTCATGTCTAGTCCGACTACACCTATAAGGCAAGCACTCTCAAAGACTACTCCCCAAGCGTAAATTTCTGTGTGTCCCACAGTATTTAATTGTTTTGCGTTCTGACAGTTTGGACTTAATTAAACACCATTGACTGTTAGAAATTTTGAGATGACGGAGTAGGACGTTTAACCTGTTTCCTCACGTTCTCACGGTCAGCAACCTGGGAACATTCTAGCACAAAGTCGCCCTAAAAGGACGGGGTTTTCAACCCAAATTTCCGATAACCCAGTTTGCCGTACTAGGGGAAGGGTTTTGGGGGTTGGGTGATGGGGAAGTGGGATAGGGGAAGTGGGGAGATCAGTGAACTGATAACTCAAATCTGATCACTGATCACTGATCACTGAAAAGGCTGATGGCTAATGGAATTATTACAAATCTCTAAAATTATCAATGAAGAACAGCACTCCTATGGCATCATAGACTGTTGCTTGTCTTGAAATACATAATAAGGAAGACACAATTATGGCTCTCCAATTGGGTGATATCGTTCCAGATTTTACACAAGATTCTAGTGAAGGTCTGATTTCTTTTCATCAGTGGGTAGGAGATAGCTGGGTAGTGCTGTTCTCGCACCCGGCTGATTATACCCCCGTTTGTACCACGGAATTAGGTACGGTTGCTAGTCTTAAGTCAGAATTTGAGCGACGCAATGTGAAAGTGATCGCTTTGAGTGTGGATAGTGCCGAATCCCATCGGGGTTGGATTAATGACATCAACGAAACTCAAAACACTACCGTTAACTATCCGATTATCGCCGATGGCGATCGCAAAGTGTCGGATCTCTACGGCATGATTCACCCCAATTCCCTCAACAATCTCACGGTACGTTCGGTGTTTATTATCGATCCCAACAAAAAATTACGTTTAACTATTACCTATCCTGCCAGCACGGGACGCAATTTTAACGAGATCCTGCGCGTGATTGACTCCCTGCAGCTCACCGATAACTATCAAGTGGCTACCCCCGCCAACTGGACCGACGGCGGCGATTGTGTGGTGGTTCCCTCTATTCCCACTGAAGAAGCTCGTAGCAAATTCCCCAAAGGAGTTGAAGAAATCAAACCCTATCTACGCATGACTCCCCAACCTAATAAGTAATTAGTAATCGGTAATCGGTGAACCAGATCCTGGAAAACTGGCAATCCGAAAACCATAAAGTCGTCAGGGAGGGTTAGCCATCCGTTTTAACGGGTGGTAGCCCTGGCAACAGGGGATTTATCTCCCTCTATCATTTATTGGTTTGATTGTCAATATATTTTTTCATAGTTTTCCTAGATGTGTTACCGGCAGTAGTGCCGAAAAGCAATTTCTTGGCTGGGTTAAAGACAATTCATCGACATCTATCTTAACCATAAGTTAAATTAATATTTAATAAAAATCGGCTTAAGACGAAAAAAACGATTAGCATTATAGCTCCAAATGCTTAGTAGTGGTTAGTTTAGCTAGATTGTAGAGGGATGAAATTATCTAGAGATCGAGCAAGTATCCTCAAGAATTCTGGGTTAGATATATAAGTAAATTTTATTTTAAGTTTATTTAAGACTGTCATTACTAATGCAAGGCTGAGTCAGGCAGATTTTCCCGTAGTATCAAAAATGAAACTCGCTCCAATCGTTCACTCTGAGGACGGGCGAGAGGCAATTGTAGAGACTGCCGCTTTCACTAGCATTTAATTAAGAGGAACAACCGATGGCAACCTATAAAGTCACCCTGATAACACCCGATGGCAACCATGAAATTATTAAGGTTCCCGATGATGAGTACATTCTCGATATAGCTGAAGAGCAAGGAGTGGACTTACCTTATTCCTGCCGCGCAGGAGCTTGCTCCACCTGTGCAGGTAAACTTGAATCCGGTACTGTCGATCAATCCGATCAATCCTTCTTAGATGACGATCAAATTGAAGCGGGTTATGTCCTCACCTGCGTCGCCTATCCCACCTCTGACTGTGTGATCCTCACCCACCAAGAAGAAGCTGCTTTGAAGTAATCTCTCTCCAGATCGTCAGAAAACTCCCGTTAAAGCCATGGCTTTAACGGGAGTTATTTTATGGCTCAAAAATTTTTTTCCCTAAACACTTGTGTGTTTTAGCTAAGGGTGCTATGATTGTTAATCGTGGAATTAATGGGTCGGTGCCCGAGTGGTTAATGGGGGCGGACTGTAAATCCGTTGGCTACGCCTACGCTGGTTCGAATCCGGCCCGGCCCACCACGATCAATGCCCGTGTAGCTCAGTGGTAGAGCACACCCTTGGTAAGGGTGAGGTCATGAGTTCAATCCTCATCACGGGCTTTTTTTCTCTACTCATTCTCAATAAACCGTTGAAGGATGAGATTAAGCAAGTCTTCAGCACTATGGCGTTAACAGAAGTTATCCCCTAGCCCGATTAGGCATCGATCGCCTAAAATAGTCAAAATTAACTTATTTGTTGGCTCATGTCTCCCCTCGACAACATCGCTAAACTGTCTCACCTCACCCGCACAGATGTTCAGAAAAATTGGTTGATCGCTACAGCAGCGGGAAACCCAATTCAACCCGTCACCCTCAATGAAAAACAATACATTATTTGGCCAGCCGGCAGACAAATTCAATATCTAACTCAAAAAATTATTGTCCCCGAACATTTAGCCGGTTATCCTTTAGAGGGAATGGAACTGAGATTAATCTTAACTTGGTGGGCGGAAGATGTCAAAATTTATGTTAATAATCAATTTATCCAAGCAGGAGACCTCTTTGATTCTTCCACTCGCATTTTACTTTCTAACTCGGTCTCTCCCAGTCAAGAAATCCTTGTTACTCTCCGTTTAGTCAGTCCCAATCATGATATTGGTGGTTTGATGAAATCGCAGTTAATCTATGAATATAGCCAAGCGATCGATCCTAGTTTTGTTGCTGATGAATTAACCATTCTCCATAATTATCTACAAACTTTTTATCCTGAAAACTTAGCGGCTTTTACCGCTACTCTCGATAATATTGACTGGGATAATGTCACCAACAAAGATAAATTTAATCGCTCCCTAGAATCAATTCGTCAATCCCTACAACCCCTCGCTAAACCGCTCAAAGAACGCAGTTTTCATCTTCTCGGCCACGCACATTTGGATCTGGCTTGGTTGTGGCCGTTGGCAGAAACTTGGCAAGTGGCAAAAAACACTTTTATCTCGGTTTTAAACCTGCAAAAAGATTTTCCTGCCCTCATATTTGGTCATTCTAGTCCCCTAATTTACGAATGGATAGAAAAACATCATCCTGACCTGTTTGAAGCAATTCTAGAGGCATATAAAGGGCAATCCTGGGAACTTTTGGGCGGGATGTGGGTAGAACCAGAAGTCAATTTAATTTCTGGGGAATCCCTATTTCGACAGCTGCTTTATGGACAAAAATATTTTCAAGAAAAATTTGGACAAATCACTGAAACTGCTTGGCTGCCGGATACCTTTGGTTTTCCCTACCAATTGCCGCAAATTCTTCAATCCTTTGGCATCAAATACTTTGTAACCGGGAAACTACATTGGAATGATACGACTAAATTTCCCCACGGTTTTTTCTGGTGGCAATCTCCCGATGGCAGTAAAATTCTTTCCCTCATGTCTCCTCCCAATGTTGCTGGAGTTATGGATACTAACCCAATTATTATGACCGATCATGCTCTCAATTGGGAACGGCAAACCGGCTTAAAAGATATTTTTTGGCTGCCCGGTGTTGGCGACCATGGCGGCGGTCCGACTCGTGATATGTTAGAAGTGGCCCAACGTTGGCAAACATCTCCTTTTTTCCCCCAGTTAAAATTTAGCCAAGCAACAACTTATCTGGACAGTCTGGAGACAAGTAATCTCCCTATCTGGGATGATGAATTATATCTAGAATTCCATCGGGGTTGTTATACTACCCACGCCGACCAAAAGGCTTATAATCGTTACTGTGAAATCCTCTTGTATCAAGGAGAATTATGGTCTTCTCTGGCTAATATTTTACTAGAGATTCCCTATCCGAAAGTCGAGATAGAATCCGCCTGGAAAAAGGTTTTATTAAATCAGTTTCATGATATACTGCCTGGTACTTCTATACCCGAAGTGTTTAGGGATGCCAATCAGTTATGGCAGCAAGTTATCAGCACAGGTGAAGCAATTTTAGATCAAGCTTTACAAGCAATTGCCACTCAAATTAATTTACCTAATCCCCCCCATCCTCAAGCAAAACCTTTTCTAGTTTTTAATTCTCTTAACTGGGAAAGATCCCAGGTTATCTCTTTAGCTGTAGAATCTGTAAATTGCTCGGTTTATGACTTAAATAATTGTCTCTGTCCTTCGCAATTATCCCACGACAATCACCTATTATTTCTCGCTGAAAATATTCCTGCTGTGGGTTATAAGTTATTTTGGTTAGTTCCCAATCAGCAAGCAACCGAGAAAAATTTAACTAACTGCCAATTTATTTTAGATAATGGCTTGCTTAAAGTTACTATTAACTCGGAAACGGGGGATATAGATAGTATATTTGATATAATTAATCAAAAAGAAATCCTGCAAGCTGCGGGGAACCAATTACAGGGATTTAAAGATCAAGGGCAATATTGGGACGCTTGGAATATCGATCCGAATTATCAACAATATCCCTTACCTAAAACAGTATTAAAATCGATCGAATGCTTAGAATGTGGTCCCTTGCGCTGGCAGATTCGCGTGATCAGAAGTTTAGCTGATTCGGAATTTTGTCAAGATTATATCTTAGAAAAAGATTCTCCTATTCTCCAGATTAAAACTATGGTTAATTGGCAGCAAGAACATACTTTAGTAAAAACCGCTTTTCCTCTTACCCTAAACAGCGATTTTACCACCTATGAAATTGCCTGTGGTGCGATCGAGCGTTCCCACGAACCAGAATCACCAAAATGGGAAGTTTACGGTCATAAATGGGCGGATTTAACCGATACAGAGGCAAACTACGGGGTTAGTCTTTTAAATAATAATAAATATGGCTATGATGCTACTAACCGGCAACTGCGATTAACTCTGTTGAGAAGTCCCCGATGGCCCGATCCCGAGGCGGATCTGGGGAAACAAGAATTTACCTATGCAATATATCCCCACCAAGGGGACTGGAAAACGGCGAAAACTGTCCATCATGCTTGGCAGTTAAACTTACCTGTCACCGTTGTTTTTATTACTAATTCTTCTCAATCAAACCAGTTGCCACCCGTGGCACAATGGTTAAAATTCTCGGCCGATAACTTAATTTTAATGAGTTTAAAACAAAGTGAAACATCCTTTCGGGGTTGGGTAATGCGCGTTTATGAATGTCAGGGAGAAAACGCTGTTATTGATTGGCAAAATCAATTACAATTAACAATAAAAGAATCGATCGACGGTTTAGAAAGAGCGATCGATCCCGTCGAGCAACTTTTTCCTTGGCAGATAGCCACATGGTTATTAAAGAATTAATCTTCGTGATCTTCAAAAGGATCGCTTAATTCTGCAGCTGGCGGTCCAAAAGCGGTATAAAGAGCTAAAACGGTAATCCCCACCAAAGCGGCAGCGATCGAAATACCCAAAATTGTTGCAGTTTCCATAGAATAAAATTTGCTTAGATACAGTCTGCATCTTATCTTAACAAAATATAACCGATCTCGCCGTCGATAGCGATCGCTAATCGGGCTGGTTGAGGGTAAGTGCATCTTAACAATCCTTGACAAAATGAACTTTATGTGAGTTGCCTACCCACGATTCAGACATATTTGAGGAGAATTTGCCATCTCAATTGTTAAGCAACAATCGACCAAATAGGTCGAGTTCGTAACTATTCTGATGGACTGGTATCACTGGAAATGCCCACGCGGATCACAAAATTGGCCAATTGTCAATAGCGTTTGAGATGCTCTCACCCTGGCCCGACAATGTTCTCAAAGGATCAACTAGAATAGCGATCGAACTAAACTAGAAAAATTATTATGAAGAAACTCCTACAGGGACTAGAAAGGTTTCAGAGTGGTTATTTTGATGAACATCGGCAATTATTTGAGCAACTCTCCCACGGACAAAAACCGAGAATCCTGTTTATTACCTGTTCCGATTCCCGTATCGATCCTAACCTAATTACCCAAGCGGAGGTGGGGGAATTATTCGTAATTCGTAATGCGGGAAATATAATTCCTGCCTACGGGGCAACCAATGGTGGTGAAGCTGCATCTATAGAATATGCTATCAACGCTCTCGGCATCGAGCAAGTGATTATCTGCGGTCACTCCCATTGTGGAGCGATGAAAGGTTTGTTAAAATTGCAAAGTCTGGCCGATGAAATGCCTTTAGTTTACAATTGGTTAAAGCAAGCAGAAGCTACTCGACGTTTAGTTAAGGATAATTATCAAGAACTAGAAGGAGAAGAACTAATCGAGGTGACAGTAGCAGAAAATGTTCTCAATCAGTTAAGTAATTTGCAAACCTATCCAATTATTCGTTCCCGATTACATCAAGGTAAATTGTCCCTACACGGTTGGATTTTTCGGATTGAAACCGGTGAAGTTTTGGCCTACGATCCCATCCTACACGATTTTGTCCCTCCCCAGCGATCGATCCCGTTGAGCAACTTTTTCCTTGGCAGATAGCCCCATGGTTATTAAAGAATTAATCTTCGTGATCTTCAAAAGGATCGCTTAATTCTGCAGCTGGCGGTCCAAAAGCGGTATCAAGAGCTAAAACGGTAATCCCCACCACAGCGGCAGCGATCGAAATACCCAAAATTGTTGCAGTTTCCATAAAATAAAATTTGCTTAGATACAGTCCGTATCCTATCTTAACAAGATATAACCGATCTCGCAGCCGACAGCGATCGCTAATCTGGCCGGTTGCATTGCTGTTATCTCATGCCCGATAATGCTGAAAGGATCGACTCAATAGCGATCAAACTAAACCAGAAAAATTATTATGAAGAAACTCCTACAGGGACTAGAAAAGTTCCAGAGTGGTTATTTTGATGAACATCGGCAATTATTTGAGCAACTCTCCCACGGACAAAAACCGAGAATCCTGTTTATCACCTGTTCCGATTCCAGGATCGATCCTAACCTAATTACCCAAGCGGAGGTGGGGGAATTATTCGTAATTCGTAATGCTGGGAATATAATTCCTCCCTACGGAGCAACCAATGGTGGTGAAGGTGCATCTATAGAATATGCTATCAACGCTCTCGGCATCGAGCAAGTGATTATCTGCGGTCACTCCCATTGTGGAGCGATGAAAGGTTTATTAAAATTGCAAAGTCTGGCCGATGAAATGCCTTTAGTTTACGATTGGTTAAAGCAAGCAGAAGCTACTCGACGTTTAGTTAAGGATAATTACAAAGAACTAGAAGGAGAAGAACTGATCGAGGTGACAGTAGCAGAAAATGTTCTCAATCAGTTAAGTAATTTGCAAAGCTATCCAATTATTCGTTCCCGATTACATCAGGGTAAATTGTCCCTACACGGTTGGATTTTTCGGATTGAAACCGGCGAAATTTTAGCCTATGATCCCATCCTACACGATTTTGTCGCTCCCCATAGTAAAATTACCCATCCCGAAGCAGCAGACAATTTACCCTCTAGTCGTCATCTTCCCAATAGTCATCCCTTCAAGATTTCTGAGGATTATATCCGGACTAATGCGGACGTAAAAAAAGCGACTCCTGCGGTTAATACTGTGGCGAAAAAGAATGGCTCCTCAACCCAAAAACCGGGCTACACTTATTTAGACCCCTCCCAAGCTGATCGCATTTATCGCGGATCGAGAAGTTAATTAGGGATTAGAGAAATTCTCTAGAGATGTGCTTATTACCGTCTCTAGAGTGGCAGTTAAGGGCAAGAGCCTTCCCAGTTGATAATGACCGTAATCCGGGACAATCAGCCTAACATCTGGTGACAGCATCGGCAAGTCAGCAACGCTCAGTGTTAGGAAAGCTGGTAGCTATTGCTTTTTACTTAAAAAATATGGTATGATGGAAAACTGTCAGTTTTACGAAAGCCGATGAAAACGGAAGAGATTATCAAATCAATCGAAGCCGAGTATCTCAAGAGCGATCTGCCCATTATCCATGTCGGTGACACGATCCGGGTAGGGGTGCGAATCGTTGAAGGAGATAAAGAGCGGATTCAGCCCTACGAGGGCATTGTCATCGCCAAACGCCATGGCGGTATCAACGAAACGATTACAGTACGCAAAGTCTTCCAGGGTGTGGGAGTAGAAAGAGTCTTCCTGCTCCACTCGCCGCGGGTTGCCAGTATCAAGATCATCCGTCGTGGTAAAGTACGTCGGGCGAAACTCTACTATCTGCGCGATCGGGTTGGCAAAGCCACCAGGGTACAAGAACGTTTCGATCGCCCTCTCTAAAAATTTTCCGGCGACAGCCTAACCAAGAAAGTTGCTCAATCGCCAACAACTACGCTATAATAAAAAAAGGCCTTAAAAAAGCCAAATAGTTTAGCGAATGGGCGCTCTTAGTTCAGTTGGTAGAACGCAGGTCTCCAAAACCTGATGTCGGGGGTTCAAGTCCTCCAGGGCGCGTTTGGTAATCACCAAGCCGATAACTGCAAAGGACATGATCTAAATGTCTGGGGGTTAGTGTGGGTTGTCCGGTGAAAATGATAAGTTAAGGATAGCTTGAGTATCATTTTAAGGAGTAGCGATCGTGGCCAAAAAAGAAACCCTAGAAAAAGACACGAGCGACAAGAAAGAGGGAAGCTCCTTTCAGGTCAAGGAATTCGTCAATGAAAGCAAAGAAGAACTCGCCAAAGTCGTCTGGCCTTCCCGTCAGCAACTTTTGAGTGAATCAGCGGCCGTGATGTTAATGGTGACTTTGGTAGCCACTCTCATCTATCTGATCGATAAATTCTTTGCCTGGGGTGCGGGGAAGGTGTTCCCATGAATCTAGAAGAAGAACAGTTTCCCGAAGAAGTCAATCTCAGCAACCTACCGAAAAAACCCCGTTGGTATGCCGTGCAGGTGGCTTCTGGTTGTGAGAAACGGGTCAAAGCTAATTTGGAACAGCGCATCCACACCCTCGATGTGGCCGATCGCATTCTGCAAGTCCAGATTCCCCAAGCGGCCACCGTCAAAGTCCGCAAGGATGGTTCACGGCAACATGGCGAGGAAAAAGTCTTCCCCGGTTATGTCCTGATCAAAATGATCATGGATGATGACGCTTGGCAGGTGGTAAAAAACACCCCCCACGTGATCAATTTTGTCGGGGCCGAACAAAAGCGCCACTACGGACGCGGCCGCGGTCACGTCACCCCGCTACCCTTGAGTATGTCAGAAGTCGATCGCATCTTCAAACAAGCTCAGATTCAAGAACCCGTCGTCAAAATCAATATGGAAGTTGGCGATCAAATCTTGGTTCTATCTGGTCCATTTAAGGACTTTGAAGGGGAAGTGATCGAAGTTAGTCCCGAGCGCGGCAAACTCAAGGCCCTGCTCTCCATTTTTGGTCGGGATACCCCGGTCGAATTGGAATTTAATCAAGTCGAAAAACAAAACTAAATCATGGCTAAAAAAGTCGTCGCAATTATTAAACTAGCTTTACCTGCCGGTAAGGCTAACCCTGCTCCTCCGGTGGGTCCTGCTTTAGGTCAACACGGGGTGAATATTATGGCGTTTTGTAAAGATTACAACGCTAAAACCGCCGATCAGGCTGGGATGATCATCCCTGTGGAAATCTCCGTTTTTGAGGATCGGAGTTTTACCTTTATCCTCAAAACTCCCCCCGCTTCCGTTCTCATCCGCAAAGCGGCCGGTGTGGAAAGAGGTTCCAACGAACCCAACAAGAAATTTGTCGCCACCATTACCCGCGACCAATTACGCGAAATCGCCCAGACTAAAATGCCCGATCTTAACGCTAACGACATCGAAGCGGCCATGAATATTGTGGCGGGAACGGCCAGAAATATGGGTGTCAAGATCTCAGACTAAATCTTATTTCGGGGAGAAGTTAAGCTTCGTTATTACCCAAGGAGCAACAAATCAGATGGTAAAAAAAGTTTCACGACGTTTGCGAGATGCCCAGGCTAAGGTAGAAAATAAAGCCTACGAGCCATTAGAGGCACTGACATTATTAAAGGAATTAGCGACGGCGAAATTCGACGAAACCGCCGAAGCTCATATTCGTTTAGGTATCGATCCTAAATATACCGACCAACAACTGCGGACAACGGTAAGTTTACCCAAAGGAACCGGACGCACGGTGCGAGTAGCGGTCATTACTCGCGGGGAAAAGGTACAGGAAGCGAACAACGCCGGGGCCGATATCGTTGGTTCGGAAGAATTAATCGAAGAAATCGCCAAGGGGATGATGGATTTCGAGGTTTTGATCGCCACCCCCGATATGATGCCGAAAGTGGCTAAATTAGGTCGTCAACTCGGTCCGCGGGGTTTAATGCCTTCACCGAAAGGGGGAACCGTAACCACGGATTTAACCGGGGCAATCGCTGAGTTTAAAGCGGGTAAATTGGAATTCCGGGCCGATCGCACCGGTATCGTTCACGTTCAATTTGGTAAAGCTTCTTTTAGTGCCGAGGATCTGTTAGTCAATTTGAAAGCTTTACAGGAAACGGTGGACAGAAACCGGCCTTCCGGGGCCAAGGGGCGTTACTGGCGCACGGTTTACGTTTCTTCCTCCATGGGGCCATCGATTCAAGTGGATATTAGCGCCCTGCGGGATCTGAAATTAGCAGAAGGTTAATAACAGTTATTTTTTCTGAAAAAGCCTCCAAGGTATTGGGGGTGTTTTTTTGGCTTGATCGCCCGATTGATATAGAATCAAAAGGCTACACTCAAGATTAATCGCTTGAACTATTCTCTTGTATCTGTTCCTAAAGCCAGCGTGTGGATTGTAGATTCCCCTAATACCCGTATTTTAGCCCCTTGTGCGATCGCTCTTGGTAACTTTGATGGTTTGCACCTAGGTCATCAAACCGTCCTACAGCCAATTTTTCAGGATGGCCCCGCTTATCCCACCGTTGTTAGTTTTACTCCCCACCCGCGGGAATTTTTTACGGGAGAAAAATGGCAATTATTAACTCCTCTAGGGGAAAAGGTGGAGGTTTTAGAGAATTTAGGCGTTAAACAATTAGTTTTACTGCCTTTTTCGGCTGAATTAGCTTCCCTGACTCCCTTGGCTTTTGTCGAACAGATTTTAGTAGAAAAATTACAGGCTAAATCGATCAGTGTTGGTCAAGATTTTCACTTCGGTTATCGTCGTCAAGGTACAGCCGAAGATTTATTACAGATCGCCTCTCAATTTAATATTAAAGTCGAGATTGTTGGTTTAAAAAACTGTGGGGCGGGTCGGATTAGTAGTTCCCTAATTCGTCAAGCTTTGGCAGCAGGAAACGTTGAGCAAGCTGGGCAAATGTTAGGTCGTCCCTACAGTTTAACCGGTCGCGTGGTCGTCGGGCAACAGCTGGGCAGAACATTAGGTTTTCATACCGCTAATCTACAGGTTCCCCCCGATAAATTATTGCCGCAATTCGGGGTTTATTGCGGTTGGGTGCCTCTTGATGGTTCTCGCTTACCGGCAGTTATGAATATCGGTTATCGTCCCACGATTGAGGGAAAAACTGTCAGTGTGGAAATCCATTTATTGGATTGGTCGGGCCATGTATATGATCGCATTTTAACGATGGATTTAGTGCAATTCCTGCGACCAGAACAGAAATTTAATTCTCTCGATCGATTAAAAAATCAGATCGAGATAGACTGCGATCGCTCTCGGTTAATTCTAACTTCTGTAACTGACAATTCCTAATATTTTTGGTATTCTCTTTCCACTTTACCCACCGCTTTCAATAAAGGAGAATCGAGGGAATCGATCCAATCAGCTACTTCTCGCGCTAATCCTAGGGTAACAATGCCTTGAGACGGTGGTAATTGACCAGCTAACGCCTGACTTTTGATGGTTTTCAGAACAGAAATTAAACCCTCAATCCGAGTCGATATTTCTGTTTCCCGCATCTGTTCGGCCACGGTAATAGCTTGGTCAATTGATTGAACTAATTCCCTTATTTTCGTTTCCATAATATTCTAGTGACACCAAAGAGATGTAAGCGTTAGTCCTCGCCCCTCTCCCCATTGTATATTGGCATCTCGCGAGTCTTTAATAAAAGTTTGCTGACCACCACCGTGATAACAATAAGGTGGATTCTGGGGGGCGACAATTCCTTGATAAACCGTTGTTCCCGCCGGCAAAGTCACCGATACTACTTTGGTCGCTTGATTGGGAGGATTCCACTTTTGATCGAGGGCTAAATTTCTGATCGCCTCCACATTGGTGGCATATTCATCCGTGGTCAGAAAACGACCTTTTTTGCTATTTTCGTCACTATAATAACGGAAAAAAGTCTGGGGTTTTTCTAGGGTAACTGCCTGACATTCACTATTGCGAAAAGTGATGGCAAGATTTGGAGGAAGGGGACAGGAAGGAGCCTGATCTTGAGCCAATATTTTCCGAGAATTGAAAGTTAAATTTTCGGGTAAACTATTGGTTAATGTACTGGCTGCGATGCCTAAAACAAGACTAAAAACGAGCGAACTGGCTTTCATCTTCACTGATTAAGAGAAATTCTTCTCGATTTTACCGTACTGAACCGACTTAAAATCTTGATTTCGCCCACTGGCAACAATTCTTAACTAGGGTTTGCGGCAAAAAGTTTTTCGTGGGGTGTGGGGTGTGGGGTGTGGGGTGTGGGGTGTGGGGTGTGGGATTTTACCGATTTTGAGGGGGTCAATTACCTAATTTTCAGGGAAAAAGTCCAGGGATTTTCCCCCGATCACTCCCATATCCGGTACTTTTTGATTGACAAAAGGTCTAAAAGTGTTACCCAACAAGGTTTTCAGATTTATTCAGCCAACCTTAACTAATTTTCTCCCTGCTCACAACCCTAACCCTGATTAGCTCCCTAGCAGAAAATTTCCCGCCATTGTCTGTCAACTTTCCTCGCTAGTGTGGGCAAATTAGGAAAAGAATCGTTAAGATCAAAAAAACTTAACATTAATCTTCTTGACAGAATACCCCTTTTGTGCTATGAGAGACGCTATTGATATTTTGATGGAAAATTTGAGCCAGAGCATCGTCGGCCAAACCGAATCGATTCGCATTGTGCTGGTGGCTTTGCTCAGTGGTGGCCACGCTCTCCTGGAAGATGTCCCCGGAGTCGGCAAAACCCTGTTAGCCAAATCCTTAGCGCGTTCAATTAACGGTCGTTTCCAACGGGTACAATGCACCCCTGACCTCCTCCCTAGTGATATCACGGGAACCACGATTTGGAACCCCAACAGTCGCGAATTTGAATTTATCCCAGGCCCCGCTTTTGCTAACGTCCTGTTGGCCGATGAAATCAACCGGGCCACCCCGCGCACCCAATCGGCACTTCTAGAAGTCATGGAAGAAAAACAAGTTACCATCGATGGAGAAGCGCGGCCGGTCCCCCAACCCTTCTTTGTGATCGCCACCCAAAATCCGATCGAATATCAAGGCACTTTTCCGCTTCCAGAAGCACAAATGGACCGTTTTGCCGTTTGCCTGAGTTTGGGTTATCCCAGCGCAACGGAAGAATTAAAAATGTTACAAAGACAGCATTCTCAAGAGACGGTTAAATCCCTAGAAGCTTGTATTTCCTTAGAAGAGGTGGGAGAATTGCAAAGATTAGTCAGTCTGGTCAAGGTAGCTCCTGCTTTACAGCAATATATCGTCGATTTAGTCCGCGCTACCCGTGATCATGAAGATATTAGTTTAGGAGTCAGTCCCCGGGGTTGTGTGGTTTTGCAAAAAGCAGTTCAAGCTTACGCTTTCCTCGAAGGTCGCGATTATGCTATCCCCGATGATGTTAAGTTTATTACTCCCTACGTCTTCTGCCATCGTCTGATTCCTAGTCACGGTCGTCAAGCTAAAGCGATCGTGGAAAGACTTCTACAATCGGTGGCGATCGAGGATCGCATCTGTGCTTAAATTTCAGTTATCGATGAACGGTAAGTTACAGGGTATTTCTAAATTCGGCCAAATTGGTAGAGCCGATCCATTAATTGCTAGTATCGCCTTAGCTCATTAAAGGCTGGAGTAAAAACATTTTGAACGTGCTTCTGTTTTTACTTTTTTTGACCATCTTTCCATGCCAGAACAGTAATCAAAACGGAGGAAGCAGGAAGCCCTCGCTTTTAGCGATGGGTATGTCACAAAGCTTCCCCTAAAAAATTCAATAAACGGTGAGTTTTCACAGCGTCCCCCCTATTCTGAAAAAACTCACCAGAAGCCTTTATCTCGCCCCTCACACCTTATCGAATCGGTCTCCTATCCGAACTGTCCCGTATCGATCCACTCACTCTTGATTAGCGACCACCAATCAGTCGCCAGCCCATCCAGGACGTACTTGTAGGGCAGCCAGCCGTAGCCGGCGCTTCCCCAGCCAGTCCCCCAAGAGTTGCGGATGAGCAAGGCACCTGTCGTTTCCAGGCCGCCGGGGTTAGTATTCTTAATCTTGAGGTTGTCGTCGTAACCAACTGCGTCAATGGCGTGACCGCCGAGAACTCTCTCGCCCGGAGTCGGATAAGGTATCTTACCGCCATTGGTGTTGGCCTGACTGATAGAACTGTAAACAGTAAAGCCAAACATTGAGGGCAGCCCATTTGCCAAGTAGGTTTTAATCTGAGTTAATAGGTTGCTCCGTGTCGTTCCTGGGGGGTCGAGGCGGTAGTAGGAAATCGCCTGATAGCTTTGGGCAAAAGCGTAGCAGAATGCCGACGGCTCTTTGTCAAAATCAGCGATATTGTAGGGATAGTATTCTTCTGGTGGTACGCCAAACAAGGTGAGGGCGTACATTGTTGAGCGCAAGAAGGCCCCCGTATCTCCCGTCCATTTGAGCAAGTTGCGCGTCACTTTGTAGAGGAAGAGTCTGGAAGCATCGAGGTGTTTGCCAAAAGCTCGCCGCTCAAAATACTCCACCAGTCCGACCCCGGCGTGGGCCGTACAAGAACCGATAGTTTTTTGATCCTCCATGGGGGAACACCACGGCCTCAAGTCCACGCTGGCTGGCAGCGCTGCTGGGGCAGATGTCGTTGCTCCCACTTTGGCCAGCATTTGCTTGACAGATGGCTGTCCCAAAGCTTGCAGTTTGGACGGTACGCGTTCAGATTGAAAAGTGACATCACGAATATCGGGATAGTCGGGCAACCATCCCATTGCGGGAATTACAAATGTTTCACTCATTTTTCTTTTCCTCCTAAGTCGTTACTCACTAGCCCTTGGCTATCTGAGAAGCCTTTACTCTCGGACTTGGAGCGTGACAGTAAATCGTTCGACAACTGACGGCTCTCCCTGCCACTCTCGCCAGAGCTTAAGCTTTAGTTGGCCTATCCCAGCCCGTTGCGCTTTAAAGGTCAGGATTCTCTGACCGCCCCCGCCGACTTTCGACTCCCCGGCAGGTACATACTCAGAGGACTGCAGCTCCACTAAATCGCTCCCGACACCATCGACCGCCCACTGAAAGCCAGTGGTGGGATTCTCGTCGAGGGACAGTAGCAGTAGGTCGTTGACCTGCATGGTGATGGATTTGCCGTTGTCAGTGCGAGTAAGGGTTAGCATTGTATCTTGACCGTTCCCTCCTTTCGGGTTCCACTTGGTTGCCCCACAGCCCTGGGAAAAGACCGGGGAAAGCACGAGGATTAGAGTTATGACAATCGCAACGGCCCACTTAAGAGAACGATCCATTATTTTCCTCCCTCGTCTCTATAACGGCCACAGGGATTTACTCTCGTTATTGCAGTTGGGAAATCGCGCCAAGCGCGGAACAAACTGGGAAACGATCTAATTTAATTATCTCTTGCTTTGCCCACCGAGAGATGGTAGGATGAAAGATTTGTGATTTTTCTTAATAATCCCCCTCGCCTGCGCCTACACGAGCTTCAAATACCCTTCAGAGCAGTCCTATCCGTAATTTGAAATAACTCCTCAATGCTCCCCCATTTCGCCCCCCTAGAGGAGGGAATTGCCACGCTCAAAATCCCTAGCGGGGGAATAACAACGACTAGCAATTAAACCCAAAACTAACCACCAGAGGGTACTAACTTGGGGACGATACCAAACTGTATCAAAGAAACCGTGGGCAAGAATTCCGGCCATAGCGGCAATTGCCCCGATTAACCAAAAGCCTTGACTATCCATTTTATCCCGTAAAAGTTTAATTTGATGGATGCCTTGGCCGATAGTTGTGACTAATAACCAGAGGAAACAGGTAAAACCAATAATTCCCGTTTCTACCATGATTTCTAATAGCACAGAATAGGCACTTAAAGCCGTGTATTTTGGCTTCATGAATAGGGGGTAAATTTTCTTAAAAGCATCATTACCCGGTCCGATGCCCAAAAGTGGATAGGTTTGAATCATGCGGATAACTGCATCCCAAACATTAATCCGAAAGTTATTACTACTATCTTCCCGTCCTGCAAAAATACTCATCACCCGAATTCGCAGCGGCTCCACCAATAAAATCGCCACTAAAATCACCACGGCTAAACCCCCTAAAACTAAGGGTAAAAGCCATGTTTGCCAAAATAACGGTAGATAATTTTTGAACCAATAAAATAATAGCAATAAGAAGACGATTCCTAAGACCATCAAACCAATCCAACCGCCACGACTCTCGGTAAAAAATAAACAAGCGGCATTGGCTAAAGTTAGTAAAGCCGCTAAAATTTTCGGTAGCCATCCCTGCCACACAAACAAGGCTGCAGCGCTAAAAGCAATACCAGGGAATAAATAACTAGCTAATAAATTAGGATTACCGAGATAACTATAAACCCTAGTATCCCCCGCTAATTCGGAAGTGGGATCGTTCCAAGTTGCTAACTGTTCCGCACCAAAAATTTGCTGACGAATGCCGTAAACGCTCACTGCTAAGGCGGTTAAAACTAAAGTAGTCAGAATCCAATTTGTCTGGCGTGGCGAGCGCATAATTCGGGCGGTAAAGGCAAAAAAGATGAGATTGAGAGTTAATTTAATTAATCCTTCCAAAGCTGCGGTTTTAACGGGAGAAAAAGCCGTGGAAACCGTGGCAATTCCCCAGTATAAAAGCACTAAAATGTGAATCGGTGTTACCCCGATTTTGCCTTCATCCACAAGGGTTAAGAGTAGCCAATAACCCGCTATTGCTAACAATAAAAAACCGATTTGACTGGTGGAGAAAAACGGCGCAGTGGCGATAAGGAGAGAGATTAACAGCGCACCCATCAGTTCTGTCCACTGCACAAACTGGCTACCCTGTCGCCATTGACTAAAAAGGCCGACGAAACGATGCAGATAGCTATATTTTGACCAAGAAGCGGGCGAAAAGTTCAATAGAGTGATTTGTTTCCATAAAGCATTCATAGGGTTTTTAGTTGCGGTTGTCACCATCACACTTTGATTAAGATACCGATTGTATCTTAATTGTTGACTCTTGGGAGCGAAAAGAGTTTCAGTCTGGTGTCTTAGGACAGCTTCACACAGTCAAAACCTAATAGCATAACCAGTCTAAGCATGGGGTGAACGTAAAGCTTGACCTAAACGAGTTAAGCCTTGGGAACAGTCAAAACGATCGAGATGTACTTCAATAAATGATAGGCGATCGATGTTACCCTGGGCAATCGATAAAGCCTTTTCTAATTCCCCTTCTGTCCTGACTTGACAACTCCAACTTTCCCCGTTAAATACTGCCGGTAATTGGTGATATTTCCACGGTTGTAGATCATTATAAATATTATCCTGAATTACCCGCTCGATCGTGTAACCGTCGTTATTAATTAAAAAGATAATTGGATTGAGATGGTGACGGATAATTGTCGAAAGTTCTTGGGCAGTCATTTGAAAAGCACCATCACCCACAAAGACGATAGGACGAGTATTGGGTGCGGCAAAAGCTACTCCTAAACAGGCGGGAATTGAATAACCAATAGAGAGATAAAATGCTTGACCGATAAAGTCGGTTTTTTGGGGCATTAATAAATCAATTGTGGCAATAATTGCGTCCCCTGTATCAGAAATAACAAAAGATTCTTGAGCAATAAAATGATTCATTCGCTCATAAAAACGAGCATTAGTTAATTTTTGCTCTGGCACGGGGATGAATTCTAAATTCTTCAATTCGACCGCGGGTTTAATCTCTAGTGTAGCCGCTTCTTTGTGACTTAGCTTATTAATTAAACCCTCGATAAAATCCCCTAGGAATACTGGTTGATAGAAGTGATGTTTAATTTTTATCTTCTCGGAATTGGCATTAATCAAATTATTGGGATTTAAATTAGCCGTAAATCCGCCTAAATTCATATCGGACATGATCGCCCCTAAACAGAGGACACAATCGGCATTTTCCACCCGCTGCTGAACGTATTCGCGACTTAATGCCCCCACATAAGTGCCGATAAATTGCGGCAACATTTCCGAAATTGACGACTTACCTAAAATAGTGGTGGCTAAGGGATAACCCGTTACCTCTAAAAGTTTCAGCAACTTATCCTGGAGTTTAAACCGATGGAATTCTACCCCTGCTAAAATAATTGGTTTTTCCGCTTTTTCTAATAAAAAAGCCGCTTCTTCAATGGCTTCTTCTAAAGCGGCGGCATCCGTGAGATTATCGGTTAAATAAATTGGCTTTTCTGAGGGGATACAGGGACGATAGACTAGATCCCGGGGAATTTCGATATACACGGGACGTTTGTGATGCAAACAAGCGGCTAAAGTTTGATCGATTTGACTGGCTGCTTGGGCGGAATTAGTGAGAATAACCGAGGCAACCGTGACTTTTTCCATGATCGAAAATTGCAGATTATAATCGCCCGTGGTGTGGTGTAATAATAAATTATCCCGGCGAATCGAGCGATCAGAAGCTCCACTAATTACCACCAGGGGAACTCTTTCAGCGTAAGCACCGACCACAGCATTAACCAGGCTAAATCCCCCGACTCCGTAGGTGACACAGACAGCGCCCATACCTTTGACTCGCGCGTAGGCATCGGCGGCATAACCTGCGTTAAGCTCATTACAGGTGCAAACTAATTCGATCGGACTTTCCACCAAAACATCCATCAAATCGAGGACATAATCCCCCGGCACCCCGAAAACATGATTAACCCCTAAACTATGGAGACACTGGCATAAATATTCGCCGATCGTGATCATAGCAATTTTCTCCCCTGTGTTGGCACTTTCACGCCGATCATAACGATTTTTTCAAAAAATAGGCTCATGCCCAGTAATAAACTGGAAAGTAAAAATCAGGAAACCTTGATTATATCTAGGCGATGGTGATCAATGCTATAGTATAAAGTCTGGGGTTTTTTCTTGGGTGTAAAAAAATATCTGCGGCACTTTTTCAGGTATAATTTTTATAGAAGATTCCCTAAGACTTTGGACTTAAATAAGGCTGACTGTTAATGATTTTTACTGAATTAGTTTTGCAAAATTTCGGTCCCTACGCCGGTCGTCAAGTGATTAATTTACGCCCCGAAAAAGACAACAATCCCTGTCCGATTATTCTTTTGGGAGGGATGAATGGCGGCGGTAAAACTACTTTAATGGATGCGATTCGTTTGGCTTTGTACGGTGCGCGGGCAAAGTGTTCTACTCGCAATAATTTAAGTTATGCCGAGTTTCTCAGTCAAGCAGTTAATCATCAAGCTTCCCTCATCGATCAAGCTAGAATTGAACTGGCTTTTGAACATCTAGTTAATGAACAATGGCGACAATATCGTATCGTTAGATACTGGACAAAACAGCCCAAAGATGGTAGGGATACCCTCGGTATTTTAGATGAAGATTGGCCCGATCCCGCCCTAGCTAACACTTGGGATGAATATATTGAAACTTTATTACCTTTGGGTATTTCTAACCTCTTTTTATTTGATGGGGAACAGGTAAAAGAATTGGCAGAACAGGATGTACCTCCTGACAGCGTTAAGGATTCGATGCAGACTTTATTAGGGTTAGAATTAGCGGAAAGATTAGCAGTTGATCTTGATATTTTAGCTGGTCGCAAGCGCCGGTTATTAGCAGCAGAAAATGAACTGGCAACTATTGAAGCTATTGAGAAAAAATTAGCTCAGTACCAAGAAGATTTAGAATTGGCTAGACAAGAGATGGAAACTCAACAAAAAAATTTAGATTTGGTTAGAAATGATTTTGATGCAGTCTCGGATAAATTTCGCATTGATGGCGGAAAAATTGCCGCCGAAAGAAGTCAATTAGAGAGCCGAAAAAAGGAGGTAGATAAAAAGTTAGATAAACAGAGGGAATATTTAGGTCAATTGGCGGGGGAATTTTTACCATTAAAGTTAATTTTTCCTCTCCTAGAAGCGGCTAAAATTCAGGGAGAAAAAGAGCTAAAATTTCAATCGTCTCAAGTCGCTCAATCGGTTTTAGAATCCAGAGATAAAAAGTTACTTGCTTATTTAGAACAACTGAATTTAACTTTAGAACAATTAGACAATATTAGAGAATTTTTACAGCAAGAAAATCAGTTTTTAGCTGAGGATAGCGATTCTTTGATTACTCCTTACTTAGATTTAGACGAGGAGGCGATCGAGTTATTAAATCGAGTCTTAACCCATCAACTACCGGCACAAATTAACCTCGCTCATCAAGCAATAGAACAATTAAGAAATCTGGAAGCTGACTTAGATAATTTAGAGCGAGAATTAGCAGTAGCAGCCTCTCCCGAAGAATACGAAACCCTGAGTAATAACTTAAAAACCGCTCAGAAAAAGTATCTAAATGCTCAAGCGGAATACGAGCAAAGCCACAAAAATTATGAGGAAATCAAAAAGAAAATTGAGAAAACTAAAAAAGAATTATTTGCCTATAGTGAGAAAGCTTTAGAATCGCAAAGTAACGAACATATCGTCAATGCTATTGTCAAAGCACAGCAAACTTTAAAATTATTTAAAGAACGCTTAACTTTAAAAAAATTAAATAGATTAGAGGGAGAAGTGGCGGAATGTTTTCGTTATTTATTGCATAAGTCCGATCTGGTGCAGAAAATAGCGATCGATGCTGATACTTTTGGTCTATCTCTCTTTGGTCCCGATGGACAAAATGTGCCTAAACACCGTCTTTCTGCCGGAGAAAAACAACTATTAGCGATCGCTTTTTTGTGGGGATTAGCGCGAGTCTCCGGACGAGATTTACCCATCGCTATCGATACACCCCTCGGACGTTTAGATTCTTCCCATCGCCATAATTTAGTTGAACGTTATTTTCCCGCCGCTTCCTCTCAAGTCATCCTCCTTTCTACCGATACAGAAATTGGACAAAATGAGCTACTCTTATTAGAAGAACAGGAAGTAATCGCCAGAAAATACCTGCTAGAATATAATTCCCAACAACGTCAAACTACTATTCACCCCGATCGCTACTTTTGGTAAGATTATGACCGAGATAAATTCCCAAAAAATTCTCGCCCAATTAACTTGAGACATTGAATCAGTTATCAGTTATCAGTTCACTGTTTACCGATCACTGAAAAAAAGCTCCCCACTTCCCACTCTCCTATTAAACAGGATTGAGAATGACTAACTATTTTCTCATCAGTCAGAGCGAGGTAAAATTATAGATTATGGAATCACCGATCGAACGTTTTCGACTATCTCAAACCGCCAAAGATAGCCTAATAAAATTAAAACGCTACACCAAAATTGACCAATGGAATATCCTCTGTCGTTGGGCTTTTTGTCGTTCCCTTGCCGAACCGAGTCTCCCCTCTCCCGTTCCCATTCCTGCCGATAGCAATGTAGAATTATCCTGGAAAGTATTCGGGGGAGAAATGGCCGATATTTTCTTAATTGCCCTCAAACAACGTTGTCATCAAGACGGATTAGGAACCGATAAAGAAACTCTAACTCAACAATTTCGCTTACATTTACATCGCGGGATCGGTTATCTTGCTGGGGATACCAAGCTAAAAAAAATCGATAATTTAATCGAATTAGAGAGAGAAAGTCTCAGAGAATCTTAATCAAGAATGATCTGTTTTCAGGGTGAGCGCATCTCAAACGCTATCGACAATTGACCAACTTTGTGATAGTATTTAAAGAGGAGGGGCTATCGGGGAATAAGAAAAAATGGAAAATTTAATCAAGGAAGCACTAAGCCATCGAGCGATTAATCACCCCTATTTACTTGCTTTAGAAAAAGGAGAATTTCAACATATTGATGAAGTTCTCAAAGACTTTGCCAGTCAATACGGAGCTTATAGTGACTGGTTTTCCCGTTATTTAACAGCAGTAATATCAAAGCTAGAAAATCCCACTCATCGAAATCACCTACTCAATAACTTAGCTGAAGAAAACGGACATCTAGACGATGAAGATCTGGAAGCAATCCGTAAATTAGGTATTAAGGATGAGTGGGTACAGGAAATCCCTCACCCACAGTTATTCAAGCGTTTTCAAGAAGCTATGGGAGTAGATAGCACGCCAACGCCTTGTGTTGAAGTAGAAATCTGGCGTGAATCATTCTTATCGCTGCTCCAGAATGGAAGTTCACTCCAAGCTATTGGAGCGATAGGTTTAGGGACTGAATCTGTTGTTAAATTTATCTACAAACACATTATTGAAGCGATCAAAAAACATACATCATTATCCTTGGAGCAATATGTATTTTTTCCTTTACATACAGAAGTGGAGGATGAACACAGCTTAACTTTAGTTGAGATTGCTAAGGAATTAGCCAGTGAAAGCGAACAGGCTGTTCTGGAATTACGGAAAGGAATGTTAAAAGCCTTAAATCTACGTGCTGCTTACTGGGACAATATGTATGAACGTGCGTTGGCACTAGATAAATCTTTGACATCATCAGACCAACTCAAGATTGTTCCGCTTTTCACTAAAATGATTAAAAGCAAAAAGCTGTCTAATCAGGAACAGGAACTTTTATTGCATCAAATCAATGACGTGCGTATTGGATTGACGGAAGACTTATCTACTGTTCCAGTGGAAAAACTACTACCCGGATTGAGTTCACTTTTGCTATACGGGATGCAAAGGGAAAAGCACAAGGAAGAAGTTCTGAACTTGTTAAATTGGCTTGCGGATCCATCTGGTGAATGCCAATGCTCTGAAACAATATTAAGGCTTGCATCACAACTTTATCATGATTTTCAAACAGTGCGACTGGGAGCATTGACCGAAAAAATTAATGAACAAAAAAGCTTGACTCATGTGCAAGAAGCTAAGGAGCTTATTTCAACAATCAGCGCCAGCAACTTAGAAGCTTTATACAACAATAAGGTTGAGCAACTCAATATTGATTTTAACGTATTTCGCTTGCCATTTGCTCTAGAAGTTTTAGATGCACGCCTAGTTATAGTCAAGCCAGGAAAGGCGAATGAAATGCACCGACATGCACATGAAACCGTATTTGTATTTCTTCAGGGTCAAGGAAAAGTTATTGTTGATCAATACGAAAACGAAGTCGAACCGGGTACTTTTGCTGTTATTCCCTGTTGGTGTGTGCATCAATCTGTGAACTTAGGAGAAGAAGAGCTAATTTTTCTGGCGATAGCTGATTTCGGATTAACTGGCAAAAGTTTCATGGGCAATTACTTACACAGTGCTAGACTAAAACAAAATTAGTGCAAATTTTATCACGTTAGATAGGTATGAAAGCAACACAAGAAACCAAAAAACTTTACGACGAAAGTGCAGGAGACTGGCAACGAGTAGAACCGATTTTGCTTTCTGATTACTCCGCGCGTCCGTTTGTCATTGATTTATGTGAACCGATTGTCAACAAGAATATATTAGATCTAGGCTGTGGGGAAGGTTATGTAGGAAGAGAGTTAATTAACCGAGGCGCTCAATCTGTTCATGGGATTGATATTTCATCGCAAATGATCGAGCAGGCCTTGATTCAAAAAAACGAGCATCAGATTATTAATGCTTCCTATGAAGCTGGTGATATTCGTGATTTTGCGGTCACTGAGTCCGAACAATACGATTTAGTTCTGGCTATGTTTTTGTTCAACTACTTAAATGTTTCAGAAACTATTAGCACGATGCAAAAAGCCTACCAACTTTTGAAATTCGGTGGCTATTTCCTGTTCGCCGTACCCCATCCCTCTTTACCTTTTCTGAAAAAAGATGAGTTTCCGTTTTATTTTAAACCGAAAGCCGGTTATTTTTCTGGGCGCAATCAATTATTCCCCGGGGAGATTTGGCGCAGAGATAGAAAAGCCGTCGCCGTGCAATGTGTTCATAAAACTATGGAAGATTACTTCACATCTCTTCGTTTAGCCGCCTTCACAAAAATGCCAGAAGTTTATGAACTAAAAATTAATCAGAAACATTTAGAACTAGACCCAGAATTTTTTACTCCGCTTATTGACCTTCCCCTTCACGTTGCCTTCAAGATTCAAAAATGATTATACCAATTTCCGATCCTAATATTTCATTACTGATTTGGAAAAAATTGCCCTATCCTTCTCAACTATTTTTTCATTTACCCAAATCATTAGTCTTGGATTTACTAAAAAGAAGCAATCACAAATGGCTTGAAAAACCCAACGAAATAGGACAGGAAACAGTCAATAAAAATCTTGATTTTTTCCTACCATTTCGTGAGAAATTGCTCCAGGAACCAGGCATAATTATTTTCCGACTAGAACCGGAATTAACAGAAATAGAAATGCGGTTAATTTATGCTTTTATTTCTCGCATTTTTGGACTGCTAAACCACCGCTATGGCTATTTTTTTGATGTAATCGATCGAGGAATGGATTACACTAAAAAAGCTATACCCGTTTCGATGACGAATGCAGAAACTGGCTATCATACCGATAGTACAGCCAAAAACTACTTCCCTGATTTTGTTGGCTTACTGTGTCTTGCTGCCGCGGATGAGGGAGGAGATTCCCTGGTAGTAAACGCCGCCAATTTGTATCAATATTTCCAGCAAAACCATACAGACCTAGTTCCCTATCTTTACGAACCTTTGGCGCGGGATGTGATTACACCTGGAGAGATTAATTCTCAAGAAGCTATTCAAAATAATAATTTCCCCTTATTCTCAACAGATTCTCGGGGTCTGGTTTTTCGTTATATGCGGTACTGGATTGAAGTCGCTTACTCCAAACTGGAAATAGCGCAACCGGAAGCTATCACAAAAACACTCGACATCATCGACGACTTTTTTTCAAAACCAGAAAATACAGTCCGCTTCAAAATGGAAAAAGGTGATGTATTTTACGTTAATAATCGCTTTTTATGCCACAATAGAACCGCTTTTAAAAATTCAGGAAAACCTCGACAGATGGTGCGTAGTTGGATTAACCTTTAAACAAAATATGTCCAAGGGAGAAAGTAAACCGGTCAAGGTACCGAGTACAATGACCTCAGCTTCCTTGTCATCCCTTCAGGGGTTCAAACTCACCTTAAAAAACTTTCGGTCGGCCTAAAGTAGTGATATAGATAACTGCTTCATCGGAGGGAATTCCTAACACTTCATTAACTTGATCATCAAAAAAACCACCGATACCACTAACCCCTAACCCCAGATGAATAGCCGCTAAATTTAATCTCTGTCCCAAATGGCCCGCATCTGCATGAAGATAACGATAAACTCGATCGCCATATTTAGCCACTGCTTTTGACAGATCCGCCGTATGAAAAACCACAGCGGCCGCATCCCGTCCCAAATCCTGACCTAAACAGAGATAATGTAACTCTTGCCGGAAATTTTTAAAGCGAATTTGCCGCAATTCTTGGGCTTTAGGAGCATAATAATAACAGCCTTCCTCTAATCCAGTTACTGCCGAAACAGCGATAAAAGTTTCCAATAAATCTAGATCGAAATAATCGGGATTGGGATCGAGATTTTGGCCGGCATAATCTTGGGGTTGATAGGTGAAATGCAGCAGCGCTCGCAATTCGTCTAAACTGAGACTAGCACCACTATAAGCGCGGGTAGATCTGCGTTTAAGCATCGTACTTTCCAGATCGATTAAATCTTCCCCCCAATTGACGGGACGGGATGTCACGGAAACTTTTAGACAAAAAGGAAAATTATATTTATCTTCCCAATTAGAGGGGGTAACAGTTGCTTCTATCTTCTCATCTGTAGCTATGATAGTGGCTCGGTGTAGGGAGTTTAATAATTCTCCCTCGGGAATTTCGGGATAAAGAGTCGTGGTTGCCGAAGGGAGTGCCGTGGTACTAGGGGGGAGATTTTGCCGGATATTGAGCAGATCTGCCAAAGGAATCACCGTCATGACACTTTCTTTCTCGGAATCAAGATAAAGTAATTCATTCATCTGACTATCGTTAAAACCACCGATTAAATGGGCCCGATAGTCATTAATCGAGGCTGATAGCTCAATATTGCCCAATAAATGCCCTGTATCGAGGAAAATACGCCGATAAGCTCGATCCTCGTAGCGCCAAGCAGACCGATAAAAAATGGCACTGGTAACTAAAGCGATATCGGTATTTTCTAAAACAGGATTCCAGAAACAAGCAGATTGTAGGTTCGTCCAGACATCACTTTCCCAGAATAAAAGCAGCGAGTGACTTTGACCTTGATAACTGTAGAGACCGGCGGGTAAAAATTCCGTGCCACGGGAGATCAGATAGACCTCGGCGGGGTATAATCCACCAGCAGAGGGTGCGGAACGTAGGTACAAGGGACTCCCCATAGTGGCGATTTTGGCAGTTAACCCATAGCTACAGCCCAAAATTCGCGATATACGTCGCCAAAAGTCTCCTTTTTGGGGAACCGTTTGACGGGAGAGGTAGGGTTTGAGATCGAACGTCTGACAGATTTTGTATTCTTTGAAGGGATGGGGTTGTTGACTCCAATCAAGACCTTTACTTTTTGAGGCGATCGTCTGGGGGTCGTATTTGGTACGCTCGTGGTAGTATTGGGCGATCGAGATTGGCTGATCTGGCATGATAAAGATAGGCTGTCTAAGCTTTACTTTTTAGTTTGACATACTCCCACCGCTATTTAGAAAACGGGTTTCTTTCAGAAACCCGTTTTCTAAAATAAAATTATGACTACACCTAGCTTCACCATTCCCCAATCTGACCCTCCCCTTTCCCCCCGGCAATCCTTGCCGACGATGTAT
>VYLL01000105.1_pt1 | contig 32938 bp, 26 predicted proteins | sample 5114301 | NCBI WGS metagenome assembly VYLL01 (sample SAMN12291809, study PRJNA351875) | freshwater metagenome | isolation source: freshwater lake | place: USA: Michigan, MSU2 Lake | collected 2011-08-16 | reverse complement strand
CACGGGCGCGGCGGGAGCAGCGGGCGGCGCTCCCCATCCCGAAGGAGCCGGGGCGGCGGGAGCGGTCGCCGGCGCCGACCAGTTCTGCGCCATCGGTCCCGTTCCCGAAATCGCCGAACCGACCGGTACGGCGTCCCAGCCGGAGGGCCCTGTAGCCGGAGCCGGGGTCGCGCCGTCCGATGCGCCCCAGCCTTTCCATTGCGGAGGCGGCGGTGCGGCGTTGCGTGCGGCCATCGCGGACGCCGTCGCCTCATCGAGCGCGGCGACGATTTCGAACTGCCCGATCGCGAAGACGTCGCCCGCCTGGATCGTGTGCGGCCCCGGCAGCCGGGCCGGATTGCCCGCGACGAAGGTGCCGTTGGTGCTGATGTCGTTAAGGACATAGGCACCGTCGCGAAACTGGATTTCGCAATGGCGCGACGAAATGTGCAGCGTCGGGTCGGGCAGCGGCCAGTCGAGGGTCGGCGCGCGACCGATGATCGCGCCACGCTTGTCGAGAACAAGCGACAGCGGAGAGCCGTTGTCGAGCCGGTCGGCATTGCGGATGGTCAGCGTCAGCGGCATCTGGTTGTAACCGTTCGGAGCCCCTCAGCAGTGCGGCTGTCTCAAGCCGTCGCGCTTCCGCTGGCGATAGTTTCCCCGATGCGCAAGGCGTTCCGCAGCATGTCTTTCGAATCCGGTTGGGCATAGGCCGCGGTGAGCACGGCGGCGCTCGCAAACTTGCCACAGGCATCGGGCGGTGGAAGGACCGGCGGAAGGTCGGGCTCGGAAATGGACCCGCCCGAGAAATAAACGGCCAGTGCCAGCAACGTGGCGGGGGTGTTGGCGCCAACGCCATCGGCTTCGTCACGGATCGAACGACGGCGCTCGTCGCTCGGATCGTCGATCCAGCGCAGGATCGATGTCACCAGATCGTCTTCGCTTTTGGGAACCTCCTCGGTCCGCGTACGCAACGTTTGCGTCGCCCACACAACAGCCTCGTACCGCGGAAGGGCATGACCGATGAAATTCGACGCCTCGTCGAACTTCGCGACATCGACGAGCGTGCGGAAGAAGGCGGCCGGCGCGATGTCGTGGGTTGGCGGGCGTGGCGCAGTCTTGCCGATGAGCCCGGCAATCTGCTCTGCGGTCGACCACGTCACTTTGGTCCATTCCGACATCCGCACCGCTCCTAGTTGATCTTGACGATCGCGCCCTTGACGACCGTCATTGCCGTTCCGTCGACCGTCGCGTTCAATGCCTTGAAATCGCCTTTGGTAGTCGCCGTGAACTCAAGCATCGTCGCATCGATTTTCACGCTGGTCTGATCGATGACGACGGTGCTCGACCCGACCTTGAGCGTAATCTTGGTGCCAGCAGTGATCGTGATTTCCCCGCCGACGTCGATCGTCTGTTTGCCGCTGATATTACGCTCTTCGTCGCCGTTCGTGACCTTGGTCGTTAGCATCTTTTCGATTTCAAGCGTATCGGTTTTGCCGATCGTCGTCTTGCGATGTTCCTTGATGTCGGTCGTTTCGTTGTTCTTGACGAAAATCGTTCGGTCGTAACCGACCTTGATCTCCTGGTTGCGCCCGACATGGTTGGTCTGGTCGTGCCGGACCCGCGTGTTCATGTCGCGCTGCGCGTAGGTGAAAATCTCTTCCTCGCCGCCCTTGTCATCGAGCCGGAACTCGTTGGTCGGGACCGGGTCGACGTCGAGCTTGTCGGCCTCGCCATAGTCGCCGGGCGATCCGTACCGCTCGGTGCGCCAGACATGCTTCGTCTTGTGTTCCGGCAACGGATAGGTCGGCATGTGATCCTGGTTGAAGACCCGGCCCACGATGATCGGCCGGTCGGGATCGCCGTTGATGAAATCGACCAGGACCTCGTGTCCGACCCGCGGGATGATCATATTGCCGAGCCCGCCCGTCTGCGACACGCGGATCATGCAACTCGAGTGTTCATCCCGTTTCCCGTCGCGATCCCAGTGGAACTGCACGCAGACGCGGCAGTAGTTGTCGACGTAGATCTTTTCGCCGGGCGGGCCGGTGACGATCGCGGTTTCGGGTCCGAGCACAACCGGTCGCCGCGTCGTGATCGGTGCCCGCCACGGCACATCGGCCAGAACCGCTTCGAACCGCGCGCCCTGCCGGCCCCCATGGCCCATTCCCGAGCGGTACTGCTCGATCGCAAAGCTGTGGGTCACGTAGGTGAGCATATACTTGCCGTCGAAGCGGTCGTGCGGGTGATTTTCGAACTTGAAGACGGCCCCGCATTCGAGTGCGCCGCATTGCGATTCGCCGCTGAAGACGCGACGGTTCGCGCGGCGCGACTTGAGGACTGCGTCGGTCAGTTTGCCGCCCACGCCCTCGTCGTAAAAACGCCCCGGGAACTGATATACCTCGATCTCGTCTTCGGGATGTTTCCCCGTATCCGCAGTCGCCTGCGCTTCGAGCGGCTTTGACGGCTGCATGAAGTCGAAGTCGCGCATCGTGATCTTGGATTCGCCCCCAGTAGACACCCGTTCGTGCCAGCTCTGAACGAACCTGTGCCCCTGATCCGCGGCATGCGAAATCGCGTCCGGGTTGGAGACGCCCGCGCTGTCCGGACTATAGATCAGCGGCGACGCCGTGCCGGTCTCGTGCGAGCTGCTGCCGTCGCAGAGCACGAGCGTGTGCGCGGTCTCGCCGTGCTTGTAGAAATAATAGATGCCCTCCTCTTCCATGAGGCGGCAGATGAACCCGAAATCGCTCTCGCCATACTGGACGCAGTACGACCGGTTGCGCTGTCCGCCTGCGAGCTTGCCGAATTCCACCGCGATCCCGCAGCGCCCGAACATGTCTTCGAGGATCGCCCTGACCGTCTTGTTCTGGAAAATCCGGAACGACCGCCCCTGTTCGTGGAAGAAGGCCTTTGGGCGCAGGATGAGCCTGTAGCGGAAGCCCGCCCCTTCGACTTCGTCGAGAAACGACGCGTCGCAGAGGAGTCCGTGGAAGTGCCGCTGGAAGACGTCGTCTTCATACGCCCCGACATGAATCGGCTTGCCGAGGTGAGGTAGCCAGTCGACCTCGCCGAGCGGTGCAAGCACCTCGACCACGACATGAAAGTGCTGGCTGAGCGCCTCGCTCGAATCGACGCTGAGCAGGTCGATCTGCTCGCCGCCCGCATCGATCTGCAGCCGCAGCTGCCGTTCGGAACTGTCTGCCATTCCAGCCTGACCCCCAATGCGTCTCATTGGCGTTTAACATCGATCGCATCCGCCTGCGACCTGATCGGCGGAACGGCGGATTGCACCGCTTCTATTCGGTTGTTGCTACCATGTAACAACCAATTTACAATGCAGAATAGCGACTCGTGTGTTGGGTCGCGGGATGAGGGGCGGATAGATGAAACCGGTCATCGTTTTTGCGTGTGCGAGCATGGCGTTTGCGACGTCGTCGGCGGCCCAGTCGGGGCCGGTCGCGCAACAGAGCAGCGATCAACTGATCTGCCAGCTGTCTGGAGACTGTGCGAAAGTCGAAACCGACGCGACGCGCGACAAGCCGACGTCGCGTGGCTTCAGCATCGCACGCCCCGGGCAAAAACCCGCGACTACGGCAGCAGCCGTCCCCGCACCCTCGCGCACGGGCGTCACCCGGTCCAACCTGCGTACGCCAGCGGCCACTCCTGCCGGGTCAGGCAGCCGTTCCGCCGTCCGCCCGAGTGTCGGCCGAGCCGACCTGATGATCACCTTCGTCACGGGATCGGCGCAACTCACCGAGCAGGCGAAGGCCAACGCCGACCAGTTCGTCACCGCGCTGGGCTCGCCGAAGCTTGCCAGCATGCGCTTTGCGATCGAGGGCCATACCGATGCCGTCGGCAACCGGGCCTATAACCTGGACCTGTCGCAGCGGCGTGCGCAAGCGGTCGTCGACTACCTCAACAGCCGCGGCGTCGACCGGTCGCGTTTTGCGACACGGGGCTATGGCTTCGATCGGCCGATCGTCCCGAACAACCCGAGAGCGGGGGCCAATCGCCGCGTCGAGGTCGTCAAGGTCAACTGATCCACGCGCGGCCGGGGGGCAGTTGACACCATGATCGATATCGACGCGCTGACGACGCCGATTTCCGAAGAGGAGCCGGCTGGTCCGGATTTGTCGTACGACCCCGTGCGGCAGGAAATTGAAAGCGCGTTCGAAACGTCGATCAGCGACGACGGCGAGAGCGCGGGGGAGGGCGACTGGCGTGCTGTCATCGGCCAGATCGAGGCCCAGGCCGCACAGACGCGTGACATCGCGCTGGCCGTCTATCTCATGCGCGCGGGAGCAAAGGCTGGCTCTATCGATCATGTCGAGAGCGGGGCAAACCTGCTTGCCGGCCTATTCGAAAACATGTGGGCGACCGTTCATCCCCTGCTCGAGGATTATGGCTTTCAGGGCCGCAAGGGGCCGTGCGAAGCGCTGACCCGCATTCCCGAATTCATCAATCCGCTGCGCAACACGCCGCTTCTCGAGCATCCCCGCCTCGGACGCTACAACGGCAACGATTTCGAACGCTTTCGCAAGAACGGGAGCGACGAGAACGGTTATGGCATGTTCCGCGCGCTGCTCGAGGAAACCAGCGACGAGGATCTTAATGCCATCGTCGGGCGGGTGACCGGCATCAGCGACGCGATCAAGCGTGCAGACGCGGTGATGGTCGCCAATGCCAGCGGCGACACGGGGACGAATTTCGCGCCCACCTATGCCGCGCTGGCCGAGATGACCCACAGCATCGCATCGTTCCTGCGAACGCCGGCCGACGGGGCTGGAAACGACGGGAATGGCGACGCTGGTAGCTATGATGCCGATGACGATGGCGAGTCCGGTGGGGCAAGCATCGGAGGGCGCGTCAATTCGCGCCAGGACGTGCTGCGCGCGCTGGACGCCATCGGCGATTACTATGCGCGGAAGGAACCGGCGAGCCCGGTACCATTCGCCTTGCGTCGTGCACGCGAGTGGGTTAGCCTCGATTTCCTGTCGGTACTTGAAGATATCGCGCCGAACAGCCTCGATGAGGCACGGCGCGTCCTAATGAGCGGTCGCAACGAGAACGTATCCGAGGAGTCGTCATGGGAATGACGGCGTCCTGAGGTCGTGATCGCGCGCGCTGCTGCGCGGCGGATGCGACCCCGGACGATGGCAATGGTGTTTGTGCTGAAGGGGTGACGACATGGCAAAGAGCGGGCAGCGTTTCATCAAGGAAAACCGGGCACCCCGGGTTCACATCGAATATGAAGTCGAGACCTACGGTTCGATGCAGAAGGTCGAGCTTCCTTTCGTCATGGGTGTGATGTCGGACCTGTCTGGCAAGAGCAAGATCGAGAAAAAGGCGCTCGACCAGCGCGATTTCGTCGAGTTCGATATGGACAATTTCGACCAGCGCATGGCGGCGATCGCGCCACGCGCGGCTTTCAACGTCGACAATACCTTGTCGGGGGAGGGCAAGATGTCGGTCGACCTGACCTTCAACACCATGGAAGACTTTTCGCCTGGCGCCGTCGCCAAGAACGTGCCCGCGCTCGCCAAGCTGCTCGAGGCGCGTCAGGAACTCAACGACTTGATGCTCTACATGGACGGCAAGGATGGCGCACAGGAGCTTCTTGAGAAGGTGCTGAAGGACCCGTCGCTGATGAAGGCGCTGGCGGCGGCGAAATCCGTCGACGAGGCGCCCGCGCAGGACGGGGATCAGGCATAAAGGTCGCAAGGGGAGTTTTGGTAGATGGCACAAGAGGCACTTCAGCAGGGGGATGCGGCAGCAGCCGAGGCCTTCGCGCCCGACGACTTCGCCGCGCTGCTTCAAAAGGAATTTAAGCCGAACGACGATGCGCGCGCAAACCGCATCGAGTCGGCGGTCCAGACATTGGCCCAGCAGGCCCTGTCGGATGCAAATGTCATCGGTGACGATGTCTTCGCGACGCTCGATGCAATGCGCGCCGCGCTCGACAAGAAGCTGACCGAACAGGTCAACCAGATCATCCACCACGAGGAATTCCAGAAGCTGGAAAGCGCGTGGCGCGGGCTCAACTACCTCGTCATGAATACCTCGACCGGCAAAGATCTCAAGATTCGCGTTCTCAACATTTCGAAGGAAGAGACGCGCAAGATGTTCCGCCAGTTCAAGGACGCGGCGTGGGATCAGAGCCCGCTGTTCAAGAAGGTTTACGAGTCGGAGTTCGGACAGCTCGGTGGCCAACCTTATGGCGCGTTCATCTGCGACTATTATTTCGACCATTCGGCGCCCGACCTCGATGTGATGAAGGGCCTGTCGAAGATCGGCGCGGCCGCGCATGCGCCGATCATCGCGGCGGCGGGGCCGGGGCTCATGGGAATGGAAAGCTGGCAGGAGCTGGCGAACCCGCGCGACCTCGGCAAGCTGTTTGACGCGACCGACTATGCCGCATGGCGCAGCTTCCGCGACACGAGCGACAGTCGCTATCTGGCGCTCACCATGCCCCGGTTCATGGGACGCCCTGTCTATGGCGCGAAGACGGAGCCGGTGGAGGAGTTCGATTTCGAGGAAGAGACCGAGGGCAGCCACGACAAGCATTTGTGGGTCAATGCAGCCTACGGCATGGGCACGCGGATCACCGAGTCCTTTGCGACCTATGGCTGGTGTTCGCGGATCCGCGGTGTGGAATCGGGCGGTACGCTCGAAGGACTGCCGACGGCGATGTTCCCGACGGACGACGGCGGCGTCGATATGAAGTGCCCGACCGAAATCGCGATTTCGGATCGGCGCGAAGCGGAGCTTTCGGGTGCCGGGCTGATGGCGCTTATCCATCGCAAGAACACCGACCAGGCGACCTTCATCGGCGGCCAGACGGTGCACAAGCCCGGGCAATATGTCGATCCGGCGGCAACGGCGAACGCGAACCTGTCGGCGCGACTGCCCTATATCTTCGCGAGCTGCCGTTTCGCGCATTATCTGAAGTGCATGGTTCGCGACTGGGTGGGCGGAACGCGCACCGAATCGCAGATGAACACCCAGCTCACCGAATGGATCAACCTGTACGTCGACGGACAGCCGGAAGCGTCGTCGGAGGATACCAAAGCGCGCAAACCTCTGAAGGCCGCGCAGATTGATATTGTCCCGGACGAGGAGAACCCGGGATACTACAAGGGCAAGTTCATGTTCGTCCCGCACTACCAGCTGGAAGGCATGGATGTGTCGTTGAGCATGGTCTCCAAACTACCAAAGGGCGCCTGATAACAAGAAACGAAATCAACCCGCAGCGGCCATTGGCCGGGACAAAGGAGACGTGAAGTGGCTACTACCGACTTTTTCCTCATCCTTGACGGGATCAAGGGAGAGACTGCAGACAAGCAGATGAAAGACAAGGCGGCGATTGATATCGACAGCTTTTCTTGGGGGTTGGCGAACGATGGCAGCTTCCAGTCGATCGGCGGCGGCGGCACCGGCAAGTCGTCGTTCAGCGACATTTCGTTCATGAAGAGCGTCGACAAATCGTCGCCGGCGCTGGCGCAGCATTGCTCGACCGGCAAGCATGTCACCAAGGCAACCGTGCATGCGCGCAAGGCCGGTGAAGGCCAGAAGGAATATTACACGATCACGCTCGAGGATTGCATGGTGTCGTCCTTCCAGACGAGCGCGTCAGGCCCGATCATCACCGAAAGCTTCTCGCTCAATTTCGCGAAGATCAAGTGGGAGTACAAGACCCAGGACGCGAAGGGTGCGATGGTCGCGGGCGGCGATTTCAAATACGACGTCAAAGCCAGCTCGGCTTAGTCGTCGGAGGACGTCGACATGGCAGATGCCGACGCCCTGCTTCGCGAGGGCGATCTCTCCGGCGCGCGGGCCGCGCTGGTGGAGGTCGTCCGGTCGCGGCCATCCGACGCGCAGGCGCGGATGTTCCTGTTCCAGTTCCTCGCTATAGCCGGGGAATGGGACAAGGCGCGCACACAGCTGAATGCGCTCGCGCAGCTGTCGCCCGAGGCGCAGATGCTCTCCGTCGCTTACGGTCAGGCCATCGACGCTGAGAAGCGTCGCGCGGAGGTTTTTGCCGGCGCGCAGCGGATCGATGTGCTCGCGAATTCCGACGGCTGGGCGCATGGACTTGCCCAAGCGCTCGAGCATTTCGCCAACGGGCGCGTCGCCGAGGGCGAAGCGGCGCGCGAAGCCGCCTTCGATGCCGCCCCGGATACGGCCGGCCGTTTCAACGAGATCGGCTTCGACTGGATTGCTGACGCGGACGGACGTTTCGGCCCGGCGTTCGAAGCGATCGTTGGCGGACGATACGGCCTGCTCCCGTTCGACGCGGTCGAGCGGATCACCTGCGAGGGCGTTCGCGATCTTCGCGACCTCGTCTGGTTGCCGGTCGAAATTGCAATGAGATCGGGGCAGTCGATCGCCGGCTTCCTTCCCGCGCGCTACCCGGGCACGGAGGCGCAGGGCGATGCGCAGGAGCAGCTCGCGCGCGCGACGAGCTGGCATGCAGACGCGTCCGGCGAAGCCGGGCGTGGTCAACGTCTCTGGACGCTATCCAATGGCGACGACCACGGCCTGCTGTCGCTGCGCCTGCTCGAGTTGGCATGATGGCAACCGCGAAGTCGGTACCCTCGCGGCTCAACCCCACGCTCTTCGACAAGCTGGTCGGCGACAACGACCTGAGTGGATTGCGCGGCGAGGAGGTCGACAAGATCGAGGCGAGCCGCGAGGCAATGCGATACTATTCGGTGCCGCGTCTCGAGCGGTTCAACGAGGCGGCACTCAAAGCCACCGTTCGCCGCGAACTCGCCTGGTTGCTGAATACCACCAACCTGGGTGCGGTGGTCGATCTCGACGATTTTCCCGAGGTCCAGACGTCAGTGCTCAATTACGGCGTGCCCGACATGACCGGCAAGGCGCATCATCGCCGCCTGATCCTTCAGCGGGCGCGCGAAATCCGCGCGGCGATCCGCGCGTTCGAACCGCGGATTGACGAGCGGTCGCTGTCGGTCGAGCCGGTCGAATCGGTCGAGCGCCAGAACAGCGTCACCTATCTGATCAACGGCGACGTGTCATCGGCAGTCGCCGCGCTCCCTGTCACGTTCCGTACCGATGTCGAGGCCGACACGGGAGCGGCCGTGGTCCGCGACTAGGCGCGCGCGTTGGACCCCCGGCTGCTCCGGATCTACAACGAGGAGCTCGCCTACCTCCGCGAAGGGGCACGTGAATTCGGCGAGGAGCACGAGACCGTCGCCGGACGCCTCGGCCTCAAGACGCCGACCGATCCCGATCCCTATGTCGAGCGGCTGCTGGAAGGCGTCGCGTACCTCGGCGCGCGGGTGCAGCTCAAGCTCAAGGACCAGTATCCCGAATTCACGCAGCATCTGCTGAACGCGGTTCAGCCGCATTATCTGGCGCCGATGCCGTCGATCTGTATCGCCGGTTTCGAACCCAAGGATGGCGATCCCGGTTTGATCGAGGGGTACCGTGTCGCGCGCGGCACCGAACTGACGGCGCTCGCGGCTGATCACGGGAACGCGCCCGTGACGTTCCGGACCGGTCACGAAGTGACGCTGTGGCCGCTGAAGATCACCGAGGCCGAGTATCTGTCGAGCAAGGCAGCGATCGCGCCCTTCGCTACTGTCGCTGACGTCCGCGCCGAAGCGGGCCTTCGTCTCCGGTTCGAGCCGATACCCGGGGCGACGCTCGACAAGATGCGCGTCGATGCGCTGCCGGTCTACCTCGACGGCTCGGAGGCGGTGCCCGGCGAATTGTACCGGCAACTGATCGGCGACGCGATCGCCGTCATTGCGCGCGACCCTGGCAGTGCCGGCGACAAGCGTTCCTGGGTCCATCTTCCGGTTCCGCAGCAGATCGGTTTTGCTGACGAAGATGCGCTGCTCCCCGCCGAGCTGCGGTCGTTTCGTGGTTATCGCCTGCTGTCGGAATTCTTTGCCTGTCCCGAACGCTTTCTGTTCGCCAAGCTCGTCGACCTCAACAAGGCGTTCGCGCGCTGCACGACAGCGTGCGACGTTATCATTCTGTTCTCACGCGCGACCCCGTTGCTCGGCGGGGCGGTGGGACCGGCGAATTTCCGCCTGCACGCGACCCCTGCCATCAACCTTTTCGAAAAGCAGCTCGGTCGGACCCAGATCACGCCGCACACGCACGAATATCATGTCGTGCCGGACCGCACGCGTCCCATTGATTTCGAGGTGTTCCGCGTCACCGGGGTCGCCGCCCATGTCCGCGAGGATGTCGAGCCCCGCCCGGTCGCACCGCTTTATGCGCTCGGATCGCTGCTGTATGACGTCCGCGACGCGTTGTTCTACGTCACGCGCCTGTTGCCGCGTCGCCTATCGACCAAGGAGCAAAGGCTGCGACGTCGGACCGACTATGTCGGCACCGAAACCTGGATCAGCCTGTCGGCGCCCGGGAACCCCGAACGTCTCGACGAGGTCAAGGAGATCGCGATCAAGGCGCTGGTCACGAACCGTGAAATGCCCGAGCTGCTGACGTTTCGCGGCAATGACCACTTTGTGAAGGTTCAGGGACCGGTGCGCTCGGTGAGCGTCCTGCGGTCGCCCAGCCGACCGCGACCGCCGCTCGGGCTCACCGATGCGGCGTGGCGCGTCATCGCGCATCTGACTCCGAACTACGCGACGCTGGCGCCCGAGGACCACGACGATCCCTCGCTGTTGCGCGATCATCTGGCGCTCTACGGACGTCAGGATGATGCGGCGATGCGCAAGCAAATCGACGGAATTCTCGGTATCCGGTCCGAACCTGTCGTGCGCCGTATTCCGGGTCTCGATCGCTTGGCCGTCGCGCGCGGAATGCGCATTCGCGTTCGGCTCGACGACGCGTCATTCGACAATGGGCGGATGTTCCTGTTTTCGGCGGTGATCGAACGGTTTCTTGCCGAGTTCGCGTCCGTCAACAGCTTCACCGAGACGATTTTCACAACGGCAGCCGAAGGAATGCTCGCGAAATGGCCGACGCGGATCGGACGCAGAACCAGCATCTGACGATGCTGTCCGGCGTCGCCGCGACGCCTAAGCGCTACGGGGTGTTTCCCGTTCTGCGCGGTGTGGAGGCGCGCGCGCCGCACCTTCCGCGCATCGGCCAGTCGAAACGCCCGGATCGCGACATCGTCACGCTGTACCATGAATCGCTCATGGGCTTTGCGGAAGGCGCGATCACCGGCGTGACCGTAACGGGGAGCCGGGCGCGCATTGAAGGGGTCTGGATGGGGCTGACCGGGCCCATGGGTCCGCTTCCCACGCACCTGTCCGAGTTCGCCTTTTACGAGAAGCGATACGCGCAGAAACACCCGTTCAACGACTGGCTGAACGTCCTGTCGGGGCGGATGCTCCAGTTCTTCTATCGTGCCTGGGCAGACTCGCAGCCGGCCGCGCTTGCCGATCGCGCGCACGAGGACGTCTTTGCGTCATGGCTGTCCGCGCTTTCGGGCGCAGGCGAAGGCTCGCGTTTCGACACCGCGTTTACCGCCAACGTCCGGGCGCATTATTGCAGTGTCTTCGCCGGCTCGCGCAGCGCGGTCGCGATCGAGGACGCGATGACGCATTTGCTGGGACAGAAGGTCACGCTGGAAGAGTTCCAGGGGCGCTGGCGTGTCCTCGAGCCCGAGGATCAGAGCAGGCTCGGTCGACAATATGTCAGGCTGGGGAAGGACGTCGTTCTCGGCCGCCGGGTCAGGAGCGCGTCCGACGCATTCCGCGTCGTCGTGCGGGCGTCGAATTACAACGACTATCTGACCCTGCTTCCGACCGGTCGGCGCTTCGCAACCGCCGCCGAGGCGCTCGATGCGTTCAAGCCGTCGCACCTCGAATGGGACATCGCGCTCGAACTCGCCGACAGCGCCGCGCCACGAGCCAGGCTCGACGGCCGGGCCCCGCTCGGCTGGGCGAGCTGGATCAAGCCTTCGAAGGGATCGAAACGGGGTCGAGAGTCCATTCGCGCGGATGCGCACCTGCGTCGTATCCGGCGCCGCACATTGGGGGAGTAAGCCATGCCAGCGATTACCTATGACGCTTTGTTCGGTCGTCTGAACCAGACCGCGCGAAAGGGGATCGATACCGCGCTCAACTTTTGCAAGCAGCGCGGCAACCCGACCCTTGAGCTCGTCCACTGGGTCCACGTCCTCGCGCAGAACCCGCAAAACGACTTTGCCGCGGTGCGCAGCGCGTTCGACATCAAGGACGAGGCGATGACGCGCGATGTCGTCGCCGCCCTCGACGCCCTGCCGCGCGGCGCGACCTCGATCTCGGGCATCTCGCCGCAGCTCGGCGAGGCCATTCAGGAGGCGTGGGTGTCGGCTTCGCTGCAGTTCGGCGCGGGCCGTATCCGCACCGGGCACTTGCTGCTTGGCCTGCTGAAGGACGACAAGCTGAAGAACAGCCTGTTCGGGATGAGCGGCGAGTTCCGGAAAATCCATGCGGAAAAGCTTGCCGACCAGTTTGAGACGATCACGGCGAGTTCGGCGGAGACAACCGAGTCGGGCGCGGCACCGTCTGCGGCTGGTGGCACCGTCGATACGGGCGCGGGTCCGGTCGGCGAGGGCGAGGCTCTGATCAAATTCTCGGTCGACCTGACGCAGCAGGCGCGCGACGGCAAGATCGACAAGATCGTCGGCCGCGACGCCGAGATCCGCCAGCTGATCGACATCCTGCTGCGACGCCGCCAGAACAATCCGATCCTCGTTGGTGAGGCGGGCGTCGGGAAGACCGCGGTCGTCGAGGGTTTCGCCAAGCGCATCGTCGACGGCGACGTGCCGCCGGTGCTCAAGGACGTGACGCTGCGCGCGCTCGACATCGGGCTGATGCAGGCGGGCGCGAGCATGAAGGGCGAATTCGAAAAACGCCTGCGCCAGGTGATCGACGAGGTCGAGGCGAGCGCGAAGCCAATCATCCTGTTCATCGACGAGGCGCACACGCTGATCGGTGCGGGCGGGCAGGCGGGGACGGGCGATGCCGCGAACCTGCTCAAGCCTGCGCTGGCACGTGGGCGGCTGCGCACGGTCGCCGCCACGACCTACGCTGAGTACCGCCAGTATTTCGAGAAGGATCCCGCGCTTACCCGACGATTCCAGACGGTCGATGTCGGTGAGCCCGAGACCGACAAGGCGGTGAACATGATCCGATCGGTCGCACCGATGATGGAGTCGCACCACAACATCGTCGTGCTCGACGAAGCGGTCGAAGCCGCGGTCAAGCTGTCGCAGCGCTATGTTCCTGCGCGCCAGCTTCCCGATAAGGCGGTGAGCCTGCTCGACACCGCCTGCGCGCGCGTGGCCGTGTCGCAGCACGCGACGCCCGCGCAGGTCGAGGATCGCGCCCGCAAGCTCGAACTGCTCGAGGTCGAGCGCGAGATCGCCGCGCGCGAGGCGAGCGGGCAGTACGCAACCGGCGAACGCCTGCCCAAGCTTGACGAGGCGATCGCCGAGGCGAAAGTCGCGCTCGAAGAGGTCACCGCCAAATGGGAGCGCGAGAAGGTCGCGCTCGAAGGCGTGCTCGCCGCGCGAAATGCGCTGTCAGAGGCGCGCGCGAACGCCGGTGAGGACGGCAGTGTCGCCGACGAGGACGAGCTCAAGGCCAATCTGACCACCGCGATCGCAGCGATGTCGGAAGCGCATGGCGACAATCCGATGGTGTTCGGTGTCGTCGACCAGGATGCGGTCGCCGCCGTCGTCGGCGACTGGACCGGCATCCCGATGGGCCGCATGGTCAAGAACGAGATCGAAAGCGTGCTCACGATCTCCGACCAGCTCAAAACGCGCGTGATCGGCCAGGACCACGCGATGGACGCGATCGCCAAGCGGATCCAGACCAGCCGCGCCAAGCTCGACAACCCCAACAAGCCAGTCGGTGTTTTCATGCTCTGCGGCCCGTCTGGCGTCGGCAAGACCGAAACCGCGATGGTGCTCAGTGAAATGCTGTTCTCGGGCGACGACAGCCTGATCGTCATCAATATGAGCGAGTTTCAGGAGGCGCATACTGTTTCGACGCTCAAGGGCGCGCCCGCGGGCTATGTTGGCTACGGACAGGGCGGCGTGCTCACCGAAGCGGTTCGCCGACGCCCCTATTCGGTCGTGTTGCTCGACGAGGTCGAAAAGGCGCACCCCGACGTCCATGAGATGTTCTTCCAGGTCTTTGACAAGGGGTTCATGAACGACGCCGAGGGGCGCTACATCGACTTCAAGAACACGCTGATCCTGCTGACCTCGAACGTCGGCACCGACCTGATCACGGCGCTGAGCGAAGACGAGGAGATGAAGCCCGACGCCGAGTCGCTCGCGCAGACGTTGCGGCCCGAGCTTCTGAAGGTCTTCCCGCCCGCGCTGCTCGGCCGCCTGATCGTGCTGCCGTACTACCCGCTGTCGCCCGAGATGCTGAAGGGCATCGTGCGCATCCAGCTCAACCGCATCGTCAAGCGCGTCAAGGACAGCCACGGCATCGACTTCACCTATGGCGACGACGTCACCGACCTGATCGTGTCGCGCTGCAACGAGGTTGCGAGCGGCGGCCGCCTGATTGACGCGATCCTGACCAACACGATGCTCCCCGAAGTCTCCATTGCGCTGCTCAACAAGCAGATGTCGGGCGAGGAGGTGAGGGAGATCGCGGTGACGGTGGAGGGAGACGGGTTTGGGTACCGGTTCAATTAGGACTCAGCCCCATGACGACAGTCTACGACACCATCGTCTACCCGAGCATGATTTTCGAGCAAACGCATCCCGAGCGGTTGCGGATCGTCGCCAAGCTTCATGGGATCGACGCGCCCGCACATGAGACCGCGCGCGTGCTGGAGATCGGGGGCGGGGACGGGCTGAACCTGATCGCCTTTGCCGCCGCGAACTCGCGCGCCGACTGCCACGGCTTCGATCTCGCGGAGACGGCCGTTTCAAGGGGGCGCAAGCTAGTCGCCGACGCCGGACTACGCAATGTTGACCTGCGGACGCTCGACATTCTCGACGCACGGGAAGCGTATCCGGCGGGCATTTTTGACTACATCATCGCGCACGGCGTCTATGCCTGGGTTCCGGAGCCGGTGCGCGACGCGATCATGGCGCTCGTCGGTCATGCGCTGTCACCGAACGGTGTCGCCTTCATCAGCTACAATGCGATGCCCGGCGGTTACATCCGTATGATGATGCGCGACCTGCTGCTCCACGCGCTCGACGGCGTTGAGGGCGTCGAGGCCCGTATCTCGGTCACCCATCAGTGCCTCGAGCTCTTTTCGAAACCGCGCGACGGCGACGACGTCGTTGTGCAGGCGCTCCGCAAACAGGCTGAAAACATGCTGGAGCGCCCGGACGAGGTGCTGTTTCACGACGAACTCGGCGGCGTGTTCGCGCCTCAACGGCTCACTGACGTCGCGCGTCACGCCGCGGCGCATGGGCTGAAGTTCCTGAGCGACGAAGCCGGCGCGCGTCCGCAAATGGACGGGTTTCTGCCCGAGGATGTTGCACCCGTCGGCGACCTCGACGCGCTCGTCATCCGCGCTGCGCAGGCGGCGGACAACTCCGCCGTCCGCTTTTTCCGCCAATCCCTGTTCGTGCGCGCGGCGCACCGGCCGTTGCGGACGATCAACCTTTCAAAACTCGACGGTCTTTGGATGTCGTCGCAGCTGAAGCGCGACGGCGACGTATTTCGCACCGGCCGATCGTCGTTTCAGCTCAGCGACGATGAGTTGAGTCATATGATTGAGGTTGTCTCGCAGCACTACCCCGAGCGGTTCCACTTTGCGGAGAAGGTCGTCGATGACGACCGGCGGACCACGATGCTTCAGCTCTACGGGCGCAGCTATGTGCGCTTCCATTTCGGGCCGGCGCCGTTTTCGCTCGCGGCCGGCGAGCGCCCCTGTACGAGTGCGCTGGTTCGTGCGCAGCTCCGCGACGGCAACGAGGAGGTGTGCAACCTCGACCACCGTGTCATGCGGGTCGAACAGCCGGAACTGCGCGCGCTTTTGATGGCGGCGGACGGGACGCGGACGATCGCGGAGATTGCGGCGCTCGGCGACTTGGATTTCCCGCCTGAACACGTGAAGCCCGCGCTCGACGCGGCGGCGAGGCGCGGGCTGGTGGTATGAAGCTCGGGGAGGGCGCGAACCCTCCCCGATTTCGTCAGAACTTGAAGCGCGCACTCGCGCCGTAGAACGCTGGCGGGCTGGGGTAGCCCGACAGTGTGCCCGACTGCGCGACACCCGGGAAGATCACCGGATTGTACTTGGGCGCGGTCAGATTGCGACCCCACACAGAGAACTCGAGCCCGTTGTTGAGTGCAAAAGTGATCGAGCCGTTGAGTGTCTCGGGGCTCGCCTTGTAGAGCTGTCCCTGCACGGGTCCCGCCGCCTGCTCGGACGTCAGCCCCTGCGCGATGAGGAACGAGCTTGAGTGGTCATAATCGACGTGGAAGATCGCCTTCAAGCTATCGCTGAACTCCGCCGTGTAGGTCGCGCCAACCGCAATCGAGTATTCCGACTGCCCGCTGGGACGGAGACCGGTGAGGTTCGCCGGTCCCGTATTGCGCGTCACTGGATTGAACGCGGTGCCGCCCGGGAAGTCGTCGAATTTCGGATCGAGGTAGGTCATCGAAAAGGTGAAGTTCAGGTTTCGAACCGGCGTAAGCGAGGCGTCGAATTCGACGCCGAAGGTCGACTGCTTCGGCGCGTTGCCGAGCACGAAGCCGGTTCCCACGAAGACGTTCGACTGGAAGCCTTTGAGGATCTGCTTGAAGACGGCCATGTTGAAGCTGAATCCGTCCCAGTTGCCCTTCAGGCCCGCTTCGTACACCTGAGCCTTTTCCGGTCCCGCAAAACGCGTGCCGCTGGTCAGGTTGTTGACCGCCAGGCCCGCCGTTCGGATTGGCGATGCGCCCGGTGCGGGAACCTGCGCAGGCGAACCGGGCGTGAAGTCTGCAGGGAAGGGACGGCTGTCGGTCGACAGGTTGAACGACGTCGCCTTGAATCCGGTGCCATAGGTCAGATACGTGCTGAGATTGCGGTTGATCTTGTAGGCAAGCCGCACCGTGTAGGACAGGTTGTCGTCCTTGGTGCGCCCGCTTTCCACCGCATTGGGAAAGTTGAGAAACGGCGGGAGGAACTGGAGCGGCTGAAACCCGAGGAATGGGTTACAGGTTCCCGCAGGCGCGCCCGTCGCGCATGGCGTAGTGCGTGGGAAGATCGCCGTCGTCTGGCCCGGCCCGAGCGTTCCGGGCGGGAGCGTTCCAGGAATACCCGCGTTTGCAGCGGTCTGGATCAGGTCGATTGTCGAGAAGGTATCGGTTGTCGAGCTGTTCGTTGAAACGCGCTTGCGATCGATCGTGTAATTGGCCCCGCCCGACAGCGTCAGTCCGTCGGTGATCTCGAAATCAATGTTCCCGAAGATAGAGATCGCCTCATTGCGGTAGTCGTAATTCTCGAACCGCCCCAGGCCCTGCGAGCCGAATGGAGCAACGGTCGCCGGGATGCCGTTCAAGGCACGGAGGACGGGCTCGTTCGCTATATACGCGCCGGCGCTCAGAAAGTTCGCGTAGCCTCGAAAGTCGCGACCAAAGGTCAGTTGCGACGCGCTGCGGATCTTCTCATTGAAGTAGTAGCCGCCGAGCAGGAAATTGACCGGACCGTCGAAGTCCGAAAGGAGCCGCAGCTCCTGTGTGAAGGTGTCGATTTTCGTACTGCTACGGTTGTCGCCGATGATGTCGGCGCTGGTGAAGTCCGAATCTTGGTTGGTGAAGATCTTGACGCCGCGATAGGCGGTGATGCTGACGACCGACAGCGCGTCGGCGATGCGCCCGTCCAACTGGCCAGACACGCCGTAGTTGTCGATCTTGTTGACCGACGCGAAGTTCGCAAAGCTGTCAAACGAATAACGGTTGTTCGAGTTGACCTGCCCGCCCAGCGCGCGGATCGCACCGCCGGTCGGCCCGTCGAAGATGTTGGCGACAGTGCAGCACACTTCGTCGATCCGGTCGTAGTCGCCGATGATGCGGATCTTGAAGTCCGAGTTGGGCTGGAAGAGAATCTGCCCGCGCACGCCATAGCGGTTGCGATCGTTGTTCTTCAAATTGTTCAGGTTGACGTAGCGCGCATAGCCGTCGCGCTTGTTGTAATTGCCCGCAAGGCTCACCGCGACGGTCTCCGACAGCGGACCCGTCACATAAGCCTTGCCGATGATCGCGTTATAGTTGCCGTACGATGCCTCGATCTGGCCGCCGAACTCGAATTTCGGCTCCGACGTCACGATGCTGATGATGCCCGCGCTTGCATTCTTGCCGAACAGCGTCGACTGCGGCCCGCGCAGCACCTCGACGCGTTCGATGGCGGGAAGGTCGCCGATCTGCGCGGCCGAGCGCGAGCGGTAGACGCCGTCGATGAACACGCCGACCGACGGCTCGATGCCCGCATTGTTCGCGCCGTTGCCGAAACCGCGGATGATGAAGTTGGTGTTGGCCGAGCTCTGCAGCTGGCCGACCTTGAGCGAGGGAACCAGCGTCTGCAGGTCGAGCAGGTCGCGGACCTGCGACTGTTCGATTGACGCGGCGGTCGCAACCGCAACGGAGATCGGGGTGTCCTGCAACGTCTGCGCGCGCTTCGACGCGGTGACGATGATCTCGGCGTCGTTGTTCGCGGCCTCCGCATCTGCCGGATTGTTCGCCTGCGGCTGGTCGGGCGAAGCGCTCTGCGCAAAGGCGGGCGACGTGGCGACGAGCGCGAGCAGCGACGCGCCGAACAGATGCGACTTGGTCATGAAAACCCTCTCCCCTGAAACCCTCTGGTACTCGACGGCACCTCGACCGACACCGTCGCGCACCCTTACGCGAACGTCAATCATCAATCGCGCGATTGCAGCGCGGGTGTCGCCGCAATGCCACGGTTGCGCTTCGCCACCGAAACATTAGCTGTGTAGCATGGCTGACGATGACGATGGCCCGATGACGGGCGACAGGGTAGAGATGGGCAAGCTGCCCGTGCCGAACGATGTGCAGGACGCGATCCGCACGCTCATCCGATGGGCAGGCGACGATCCGACGCGCGAGGGCCTGATCGACACGCCCAAACGCGTCGCGCGCGCCTGGCGCGAATATTGCGCGGGAATGGACGAAAACCCGGCGCTGCACCTGTCGCGGACGTTCGACGAAGTCGGCGGCTATGACGAATTGGTGCTGTTGAAAGACATCCCGTTCCAGTCGCATTGCGAACACCACATGGCGCCGATCACGGGCAAGGCGTCGATCGCCTATATGCCCAACAAGCGCGTTGTCGGCATTTCGAAGCTGGCGCGCGTGCTCAACGGCTTTTCGCGGCGGTTGCAGATTCAGGAACGCCTGACCGCGCAGGTCGCACAGTGCATCTGGGACAATCTCCACCCGCACGGCGTGGCGGTGGTGATCGAGGCGCAGCACGGGTGCATGACAGCGCGCGGCGTGCGCACCCCGGGTGTCGGCATGACGACCTCACGGCTGCTCGGGTGTTTCCTCGACGATCACCGCAGCCGGGCGGAAGTGCTCAAGCTGATGGGGTATTAAGCGTTTTGGCCTGACGCAGCCGCAGGCGTTGCGAAGCGACGTCAAGCTGCGGACGGACACAAAACGGTTACGGCCGGCCTCGGCCCGCCGAGGACCAACGGCGCGGCTTTGCCGCGACGGCTGTTTGCGACAAGTTTTCGGGCGTCGCCACACTTACGTCACCGAGTTAATAGCCGACATTGAGTCAGATAGACATTCTGATGTTTCGAGCGCCCGGGCCGTAGCAGATCGCAGCGGTCCTGCCCTTGGTCGCGCTTTCCCCTCGTGCTAATCTCCTCTCATCATCGGCCGGACATGAATGATGCCTCATCGATCGTTCGTCGCGCTCTCGCGTCGCCAGATGCTCGCTATCGCCGGTGCGGGGGCGTTCGCGGTTTCGACTAGAAGCCTGTCGGCAACCACTGCTTTTCCAGTCCCGGTGGTCGATCGTCTCAGCCTTCAGGTACTCGTCGATTCCGCGACCTTCGGCTCCTTTCTGGACGATCTCAACCTTCCCGGAATGCGTGTTCTTCGAGCTCGCGGTGGCAAGCCTTTGAACGCACCCCGAATGCCTCCCCATGCACTTCTCGGCGAGTTTGGTCTGTCGATCCTCGGCGAATCGCAGATTGCAGCTTCCACTCGGCGTGTGCTCGTCGACTTCGGGTATTCGAGGGAAGCGCTTGCAAACAACATGCAGCTCTTGGGCATCGACGCAAATGCGATCGATGCCGCCGTGCTCAGCCACGGTCATCTGGACCATTATGGCGGCTTTCCGGCATTGGCCCAAAGGAGACGTCGGCGCATTCCGCTGATCGCTGGCGACGAAGAAGCCTTTTGCGAACGCATGGCGATGACCGGCACGCCACCGCCGGTCATGGGAATGCTCGATCGCGCTGCGCTGTCCCGGGCAGGGTTCGATGTCATGCTTCGGACGGCACCGACCGTCGTCGCAGATCATGCGTTCACGACAGGTCTGATCCCGCTTTCAAGTTCCGAGCGAGCGGCAATACCAACCCGGATGCGCCCCGGCATCGGTTGCGATCGTGCTGGCCTCAATCCGGCAAAGCGCGCCGCGAAAGAAATTCCGGACGATGGCGAGCACGAACTGGCCACCTGCTACGTGGTCAAGGACCTCGGGCTCGTCGTCATTGCATCGTGCAGTCACAGAGGCGTCATCAATTCGGTCCGCCGCGCGCAAGCTGTGTCCAACGTCAGCAAAGTTCACGCTGTTCTGGGTGGCTTTCATCTGGTTCGTCCAAGAACCGAGGCGGAGGCGCGCGAGACTGTTGCCATGTTCCAGCAGCTTGACCCGGCCTATATCGTGCCGATGCATTGTACGGGCGAAGTCTTCATTACGGAAGCGCTGCGGGTCATGCCGCAAAAGATCGTTCGCCCCTATGTCGGGTCGAAGTTTGTCTTTGCGGCGGGCGAATGAGCGTGCCTCGGATCGAGGACTGAAGTCTTTGAACACGTCCGCTCTGCCATGTCCTCTCGTCAATACCCGCCTTTCAGCTCCCCCCGGCAAGCCTGTCGTCAGAAACGCCCAAGCACAAGAAAACCCGACGGTTCGCACCGCTAGGCCTTCTTGTTTTAGAACACAGCGGCTTCAACCCGCGTGGGACGTCTCCCGACCGAAAAGCCCCGTTGCGGCGAAGCCGCGTCGTCGGTCGGCCTCCCTCGGCCAGCGAGGGATCCGCCGTCCGGGCTTACCCGAGCCCGCGTCTAGCTCGCGGTCGCTTAGGCGACCCCTTCGCTATCCGCGGCCGAGACTGCGCCAGGCTCCGCGTTCGGATCATACGCCTCGACGAACCCGGCCTCGTCCTTCTCGAACATCGCGGCCATCACGTCGACGCCCTGCGACTGCAGGTCGGCCTCTTCGGGCGAGCGCGCCACGTTGACCTTGACGGTCACCGCGACTTCGGGGTGCAGCTGCACGCGCACCTCGTACAGGCCGATTGCCTTGATCGGCTTGTCGAGCACGACCTGGTTCTTCTGAACCTTCGCACCCTCGGCCTCGAGCGCCTCGACGATATCGCGCACCGCGACCGAGCCGTAGAGCTGGCCGGTGTTCGACGCCTGGCGAATGAGGGTCACCGACTTGCCGTCGACGCCTTTCGAGGCGGCTTCCGCCTCGCCGCGCTTGGCCTCGTTTTCGGCGACGATGCGTACCTTGTTCGCCTCGAACACCGCGCGGTTGGCATTGTTCGAGCGCAGCGCCTTCTTGTTGGGCAAGAGGAAATTGCGCGCAAACCCGTCCTTGACGGTGACGACGTCACCGATCTGGCCGAGCTTTTCGACGCGTTCCAGCAGAATGACTTCCATCGTTCAGCTCACTTCACGACATAGGGGAGGAGGCCGACGTGCCGCGCGCGCTTGATCGCCTGGGCGAGTTCGCGCTGCTTGGGGGCACTGACGGCGGTGATGCGCGACGGCACGATCTTGCCGCGCTCGGAGACGAAGCCCTGCAAGAGGCGAACGTCCTTATAGTCGATCCGCGGCGCGTCCTTGGTCGAGAACGGGCAGGTCTTGCGACGGCGGAAAAAGGGGCGGGCCATGTGGTATCTCCTCCTTAAGCCGCTTCGAGTTCGTCACGGCGCGGACGACGGTCGCCGTCCTCACGGCGGGGACGGTCGTCGCGGTCGCGCTTGCGCATCATCGCCGACGGGCCGGCCTCATGCGCGTCGACGCGGATCGTCATGTAGCGGATGACGTCCTCGTTGATCTGCGTTTGGCGCTCGAGTTCGGCGACGACGCTGCCTGGCGCGTCGAATTCGAGCATCACGTAATGCGCCTTGCGGTTCTTCTCGATGCGGTAGGCGAGGCTGCGCAGGCCCCAGGTCTCGGTCTTTACGACCTTGCCGCCGTTATCCTCAATGATCTTGGTCGCGGTCTCCGCGAGCGCATCGACCTGAGCCTGACTCAAATCTTGACGCGCCAAGAACACATGCTCGTACAGAGCCATATGCTTGTCCTTCGTATCCATGCCGATCGCTGACGCGGGCCAATCCCGACGCCCCTCCGGCTTTCTTGAGCGCGCGCCTATGGCGAAGCCGGGCACACTTGGCAACCCCGCGCGCCCCGCCTAACGGCCGCGGTTCGAAGGAGAGGTCATGCGGGCATTCGTTTTTCCGGGGCAGGGGAGCCAGTCGGTCGGCATGGGCCGCGACCTCGCCGCCGCAAGCGCGGTCGCACGCGCGGTGTTTGAGGAGGTCGACGAAACGCTGGGGCAGCATCTCTCGAAGCTTATGGCCGAAGGCCCGGAGGCTGAGCTGACGCTGACCGCCAACGCGCAGCCGGCGATCATGGCGAACGCCGTCGCGACGCTGCGGGTCCTGACCGTCGAGGGGAAGATCGACCTCGCCGACAAGGCGGCCTGTGTCGCGGGACATTCGCTCGGCGAATATTCGGCACTGTGCGCGGCCGGATCGTTCGACTTGCCGACGACCGCGCGGCTGCTCCGCGTGCGTGGAGCGGCGATGCAGGCAGCCGTTCCAGTCGGGGAGGGGGCGATGGCGGTGCTGCTCGGCCTCGACTTCGACGCTGCCGCGGCCGTGGCGCGCGAGGCGGCGCAGGACGAGGTCTGTGAGGCGGCGAACGACAATGGGGGCGGGCAGATTGTGATTTCGGGACACAAGGCCGCAGTCGACCGCGCGATGGACCTGGCGAAGGAGCGCGGTGCCAAGCGTGCCTTGCCGCTCAGTGTATCGGCGCCGTTCCACTGCGCGCTGATGGCCCCGGCAGCCGACGTTATGGCCGACGCACTCTCCAAGGCGCGCGTCGATGCGCCGCTGGTTCCGGTCTATGCAAACGTGACTGCAGCACCCGTGAGCGATCCCGAGGCCATACGCGACCTTCTCGTGCGTCAGGTGACTGGCACGGTCCGCTGGCGCGAGAGCGTCGGGGCAATGGTCGCCGTCGGCGTCACCGAGTTCATCGAATTCGGCGGCAAGGTCCTGGGCCCGATGATCAAACGTATTGCGCCTGATGCCGCGACGCGCAGCATCGTGACGATGGCCGATATCGAAGCTCTGGCGAAGGAAATCTGATGTTCGACCTGACGGGAATGACCGCGCTGGTGACGGGCGCTTCGGGCGGAATCGGCTCGGCGGTGGCGAAGGCGCTGGCCGGACAGGGCGCACGAGTCGCGCTCTCGGGAACGCGCGAGGACGCGCTCAAGACCGTGGCGGCGGAGATCGGCAGCGACGCCATCGTGCTCCCCTGCAACCTCGCTGATGCCGCGGCCGTCGACGCTCTTGTCCCTGCTGCCGTCGAGGCGCTGGGCGGCAAGCTCGACATCCTTGTGAACAACGCGGGCGTGACGCGCGACAACCTGATCCTGCGGATGAAGGATGACGAGTGGGACGCCGTCATTCGCGTCAACCTCGAGGCGGCATTCCGCCTGATGCGCGCGGCGGCCAAGCCGATGATGAGAGCGCGCTTCGGCCGCATCGTCTCGATCACCAGCGTCGTCGGCACCACGGGCAATCCGGGCCAGGCGAACTACGCCGCGTCGAAGGGCGCGCTTGTCGCGATGACCAAATCGGTGGCGCAGGAACTCGCGAGCCGCGGGATCACGGCGAATTGCGTCGCGCCCGGCTTCATCGCGACCGCCATGACCGATGGGCTTCCCGACGCGCAGAAAGAGGCGCTCAATGCACGCATCCCCGCGGGTGCGATGGGGCGGGGCGAAGACATTGCCGCCGCTGTCGCCTACCTCGCCAGCCGCGAGGCGGGCTACGTCACGGGGCAGACGATCCACGTGAACGGCGGGATGGCGATGATCTAAAGGACTAAAGCGCGCGATACTTCGCGTCGAGTTCCGCCTTTGCCGCCGCGTACTCGCCTTCGAGCTTGGCGACAAAGTCGGCAACGCTCATGCTCGCCGTCACCGCGCCGATCCCCTGACCCGAACCCCAGATATCGCGCCACGCCTTTGACTTCGACGAATTGCCGCCGCCAAAATCCATCGTCTTGTAGTCGCCGGCGGGCAGGTTGTCGGGATCAAGCCCCGCCTTTTCGATCGAGCCGCGCAGGTAATTGCCGTGTACGCCGGTGAAGAGGTCCGAATAAACGATATCTGCCGCGCGCCCCTCGACGATGCCCTGCTTGTAAGCGGCGTCGGCGTTGGCCTCATGCGTCGCAATGAACGCGCTGCCCATGTACGCGAGGTCCGCGCCGGCCGCCTGTGCGGCGAGGATCGAGCGGCCGCTGCCGATGGCACCCGACAGCGCGACTGGCCCGTCGAACCACTCGCGGATCTCGCTCATTAGCGCGAACGGCGATTGCACGCCGGCATGGCCGCCTGCGCCCGCCGCCACGGGAATGAGGCCGTCCGCGCCCTTTTCGATGGCCTTGCGCGCAAAGCGGTCGTTGATGACGTCATGGAGCGTGATGCCGCCCCAGCCATGCACAGCGGTGTTGAGATCCTCGCGCGCGCCGAGCGAGGTGATCACGATCGGCACCTGCCATTTGGCGCAGGTCATCAGGTCTGCTTCGAGCCGGTCGTTCGACTTGTGGACGATCTGATTGACCGCGTAGGGCGCGGCTGGGCGGTCGGGGTTGTCGCGGTTCCAGGCCGACAGCTCCTCGGTTATCCGGTGCAACCACTCGTCGAGCAGGCTCTGCGGCCGCGCGTTCAATGCAGGGAAGCTTCCGACAATCCCCGCCTTGCACTGGGCGATGACCAGGTCGGGGCCCGACACGATGAAGAGCGGCGAACCGATGAGAGGCAGGCGAAGGCGGTCGAAGAGCGGTGAGGGAAGCGTCATGCATGTCGTCCTTGCCGGATGATGCCGGTCGTTTCGAGGTCGTCGAGTTCCGCATTGCTGCATCCGAGCCATTCGGCAAGCAGGATGCGTGTGTGCTCGCCGATATAGGGGGGCGGGAGGCGGGCGGAGGCGGGGGTCGCCGACAGCTTGCCGGGATAGGCAACGCTCGGGATCGGCGGCGACGCGTGGCGGTCGAACTGCCCGAGTACGCCGCGTGCCGTGATGGACGGATCGGCATAAAGCCTGTCGAGGCTGTTGACCGGCCCCGCAGGGATGCCGCGCGCCGACAGACGATCGATCAGCGCATCGCCTGTGAAGTGTGCGACGGCATCCTGTACCACCCGCTCGATCTCGTCGCGATTGACCAGCCGTGCGGCGCTTGTGGCGAACCGCGGGTCGGTGCCGAGTTCGGGAAAGCCAAGTTCGTCGCACAGCAGCCGGAATTGCCCGTCGTTGCCGACCGCGATGATGATCGTTCCGTCGGCGACGTCAAAGGTCTTGTAGGGCACGACGGTCGGGTGCCGGTTGCCCATGCGGCCGGGCACCTTGCCGCTGACGAGATATGACATGCCCTGATTGGCGAGCGCCGCGATTTGCGTGTCGAGCAGCGACAGGTCGATGTGTTGCCCCTGTCCGGTCGCCTCGGCGTGGCGCAGTGCGACGAGGATGCTGACCGCCGCGTACATGCCCGTTGACAGGTCTGCCATCGCGACGCCCGCGCGCAGCGGCTGGCCGCCGGCCTCGCCGGTTACCGACATGAAGCCGCCCATGCCTTGCGCCACAAAGTCGTAGCCGCCGCGATCCTTGTAGGGACCGGTCTGGCCGAAGCCCGTGATCGAGCAATAGACGAGGCGCGGGTTGCGTGCAGCGAGGGTGGCAAAGTCGAGCCCGTATTTCGCCAGCCCGCCGACCTTGAAGTTTTCGACCAGCACATCGGCCTGCGCGGCGAGGCGTGCGATCAGCGCCGCGCCTTCGGGCCGTGCCATGTCGATCGCCGCTGACCGCTTGTTGCGGTTGGCCGACAGGAAATAGGCGCTCAGCTCGCGATCCGGTCGACCTTCGCCGTCGTCGAGGAACGGGGGTCCCCAAGCGCGGGTATCGTCGCCGCGTTCGGGATGTTCGACCTTGAGCACATCGGCCCCGAAGTCGGCGAGGATCTGCGTCGCCCACGGCCCGGCGAGCACGCGCGAGAGGTCGAGCACCTTGACGCCGGTGAGTGCCGTCATGCCCGTTCGAAAATCGCGGCGATGCCCTGTCCGCCGCCGATGCACATCGTCTCGAGCCCGTAGCGCGCGTCGCGCCGCGCCATTTCGCGGACAAGGTTTGCAAGAATGCGACCGCCGGTCGCGCCGATCGGGTGCCCGAGCGATATGCCCGAGCCGTTGACGTTGAGGATCTCATGGCGGCTGTCGTCATCGCTCCAGCCCCAGCCTTTCAGCACTGAGAGAACCTGCGATGCGAACGCTTCATTGAGCTCGACAACGCCGATGTCGTCCCAGCCTAGGCCTGTGCGACGGAAGAGTCGCTCGACGGCGGGAACGGGGCCGATGCCCATGCGTGATGGTTCGCAGCCGGCTGCGGCCCAGCTGTGGAACCATGCTCTAGGCTCGAGCCCAAGCTCGGCGAGCTTGTCCTCTGCAACCACGAGGCAGGCGGCCGCAGCATCGTTCTGCTGGCTGGCGTTGCCCGCGGTTACCACGCCGCCCTCGATGGGCTTGAGCTCGGCAAGGCTTTCGGGCGTTGCGTCGGCGCGATAGCCTTCGTCATGGGCGAAGTCGACGGGATCGCCGCGCTTTTGCGGAATGGCGACCGGCGCGATCTCGTCGTCGAATTTGCCCGCCGCCCAGGCCGCCGTCGCGCGCTGATGGCTGCGCGCGGCGTAGGCGTCGCAGGCTTCACGGATAATGCCATAGTCTTTGGCAAGGTTCTCCGCGGTCTCGATCATGCCGGTGATCACGCCGAACCGCGCGACGGGCTGCGACATCATGCGACCACGTGACAGCCGGTCGTGGAGCGTGACTCCGCCCATCTTCACGCCGCGGCGAACATCGAGGGTGTAATGCTCGACCTGGCTCATGCTCTCTGCGCCGCCTGCGATCACGACGTCGGCGGTGCCCGTCTGGACCATCATGGCCGCATCGACGACGGCTTGCAGTCCGGAGCCGCAGCGCCGGTCGAGCTGGTAACCCGGCACCTCGACAGGAAGGCCCGCCGCCAGCGCTGCCCAGCGCCCGAGCGCGGGCGCTTCGGCATTGCCATAGCCTTGTGCGAAGACGACGTCGTCGATGCGGTGCGGATCGACGCCGGTGCGGTCGACGAGCGCGCGGATGACCGTGGCACCAAGCTCTCCGGCAGGCACTGCCGCAAGTGCCCCATGGAACTTGCCGACGGCGGTGCGGATCGGCGAGACGATGGCGGCGCGGCGCATGACTGTCCGCTAGGGCTTGGGAAACGGCCTCGCAAGCGCCTCTTCGACCGAAGCGAAGCCCGATCCGCGCGGGCCGGCGTCCTTCACGACATCGGTCGCGAAATAGACGACGCCGCGTGCCGCCCGCCGGTCGTAGAACAGCCCCGAGAGCAGGCCATAAGCGTCGCCGGCATGGCCGAAGCGCACGCGACGATCGCCGAACGGATCGTCGCGGCAACCCTTTACCGGCGTTGCGAGGATCATCGTTGCGAGACCATAGCGGCAGTGAAACCCCGCGACCGGCCCTCCGTCGCCGTCGTCGCCGGTGTCGCCGTTCGATGCTGCTCCCGACTTGCCGTTCCACGTCCATGTCGGCCGTTCGAGCGCGGCAACCGAACGCGGCGACAGCAGGCGCACGCCATCGACCTCGCCGCGCCGCAGCAGCAACCGGCCGATCTTCGCCAGGTCGCGCCCCGAGATGCGCAAGCCTCCCTGCGGCGAGAAGATCGCGCCGTTCACGCCGGGGCGCCACGCCGAAAGGTCGCAGGTGCCGTCCGCCGCTTTGGCGACGCGGCAGGCGGGTTTTGCGCCCTTGAGGTCGTCGAGCGTCACCTTGCGCTGGCGATACTGGACGACCGCGCGTGCAGCGGTCGCATCGGTGCAGCTTTCCCAGTTGAAGCAGGCGTCGATCTTGAGCGGCGCGAAGACGAGCCGCTGCATCAGGAGGTCGAACCGCTCGCCGGTTGCGCGCTCCATGATTGCCGCGACCAGCGGGAAGTTGAGGTTGGTGTAGCGGAAATACGCCCCCGGTGCATGCGCACTGTCCCACGCCTTCGGATCGCGCAGATGCGCTTCGAGCGTCGCGTCGAGTGGCAGGCCGTAGCCCGCGCCGTCGGTAATGCTCGAGGTGTGCGACAACATCTGGCGCATCGTGATCGGCACGTCGGGGAAGGCGGGATTGCGAAGCCGCCAGCCGAGCGCGGCGGAGACATCGGCATCGAGGTCGAGCTTGCCCGCCTCGACCAGCCGCATGACGCCGATCGCCATCACGAGCTTCGACACCGACGCGATGCGCGCCGGATCGTCGACCGTCACCGCCCGGTTCGCGGCGATGTCGGCGGGCCCGGTCGCGGACGCCGAGGTTTCGCCGTGCCGGTCGAACTCGACCCTGACGCTCGCAACCGGCGGGGCGGCCGTCGCGAGGGCGACGGCAATCAGGCTCAGAACCGCACCTCGGCGCTCATCAGGAAACTGCGCCCGCGCGGGTCGGCAACGCGCGGCTCCCAGGAGGAGCCCGACCCGAAGTTCGAGTCATAGGTGATCGCGAACGGCGGATCCTTGTCGAACAGATTCTTGATGCCGAAAGTCAGCGTCAGCTGCTTCTGGATGCGCACCGCTGCCGACATATTGTAGATGATGTACGGGCTGACGCGCGGATTGAAGCCGGGCCGGGTGACCGTCCCGTTCGCAATGCCGGGCAATGCCTGGTTGATATAGCCGTCGCGGTAGATCTGCGACAGACTGAGCGTCAGATCGTCGGTCGTGTAGGTGACGAAGGCGTTGTGCTTCCACCGCAGCGCAAGGTCGCCCGTGAACGTGAACCGTCCCAGCTCGCTGACGAACGGCGCGGGCTGGAACAGCTTCGTTGCCCTGCGGAGCAGATAGGTTCCGTCGAGCCCTGCGGTCAGAACCCCGGGTCCGACATCGAAGCCACCGCGCAGGCTGACTTCGACCCCTTCTGTCCGCCGCGACCCGGTGTTGGTGGAACGCAGGTCTGCCAGCACGATTATGCCGGCACCATTGCGAATGAGCTGTTGAGTGGCGAAGGACGCATTCGCACGCGACAGCAGTTCCGACAGGGTGAATGCGCCGATGACGTCGTCGACGGCGATGTTCCAGTAATCGAGCGAGATGCTGAAGCGCGGTGCAGGCTGGACCACGACGCCCAGACTGAACTGCTTCGATTTTTCCGGACGCAGATTGAGGTTGCCACCGCTCAGCGAATCAGGCGTGATCGGCTCGCATCCCGGCACCGCGGCATTGGGTCCGTTGAGCGCGCACCGCGTCGGGTCGAACAGTGTATTGCCGGGGTTCGGCGACTGGGCCGTCGCGTTGAACAACTGGTTGAAGGCTGGCACCCGGAAGCCGGTGTTGTACGACCCGCGGAAGAGCAGCCACTCGGCGGGCTGGAACTTCGCCGAAACCTTCGGATTAAAGGTGCCGCCGAAGGTCGTGTAGTGGTCGTAACGACCTGACAGCGTGACTTCGAGCGGTTCGAAAACGGGGAAAAGAATCTCGCCGTAGATGGCCTTCACGTCGCGGGTTCGCGGCGTGAGTGCGTTCCCGTTGTCCTCGGGAACGTTGAAGATTTCGGGCCGAGACAATTCGAACGAAGCCGAGCCGTTGAAGCTGTAGCGTTCGCGGCGATAATCCACGCCGACTGCGAGTTTCACCGTCCCGCCGGGAAGCTGGAACAGGTCGCCCGTGATTGCGGCGTCCGCCTGATAGACCTCGTACCGGCCGCCGTACAACGCAGTGCCTTCAGCCGAGATGGCGCGCAATCCCGCGAGCGCCGCTGCTGACTGGTTGACCGAGAACGGGTTCAGGATGCCGCTGTTCAGAAGGCCGACGATGCCGGGCGCAGCCGCGCCGGGTGCCGTCGGCGCTCTCGGATCGATGCCCCCCGATACCGCGCCGACGACGCCCGACTGCGCCGCGCGAATGCCGGAGGAGAAAATTCCGCGGAAGTGGTACCCACTTCCCAGGATCGACGAAGATTCGCTCTTCGCGTACGATCCGCCCGCCCGGTAATCCCAACCGCCGAAGAGCGGTCCTTCCGCGCCCAGCGAAACGCGCAACGTGTTGCTCGTCGTCTGGAGCTCGCGATTGCCGCACGCGATGCAGCGCCAGCGATAGGCGATCGGTCGACCATAGTTGCCGACAGCATCGACCACCCGGTCGCCGACCGCGCCGATCGTCGGGAAGACCCCGGCAAGCCGGTCGTAGACGTCGTTGTACGTGGCCGCGGTGATCGCGTTCAGCGGGTAGTAGAGCGGGGTCGTCGTCGTGTTCCCCGAATACTGGTTGTTTGAGAAGATCTTCGCCGACTTCGCGTTCGATCCGGTCACCTCGGCAAAAAGTTCGTGATCGCCGAAGCGCGCGGTGCCGCGGCCGTAATAGGTCAGTGTGTTGATCGGCTGCTGCAGCACGACAGCGCGGCCCGTGTCCCACGCGCAGGCTAGACGCGCGTTCGGGTTGGACCAGAGCAGCTCGTCATAGGGCATGCCGCCATCCATCGACGCGCAGCCGGCACCACCGGGAAGGTCGAGAATGTTGATACCCGCGCTGGCGGCAGGGTTGGTCGTGCCCAGCTCCACAAGTGTGGCACCCGTGAGGAGCGATCCGCTCGGCGCAAACAGCGCGTTCACGCCGTTCGGAAAGATCGTCGCGATGGGCGTGCCGCGCGTGTCGATGGAGAGGCCACGCGAGGGTTGGTTACCGTTGACGAAATCGCGCTGCTCGCCGCGAAGGATGCCGTTCACGCTCCGGCTCACCGAAGCCATGATGTTGAAGCCCTGCTCGGCGAGGTCGCCGTACCCGGCGGTCGCCGACAAGCGGTAGATATTGCCGCCGCCTGCCTCGGTGATGTCGGTCGACGCGTTGAGGGTCAGCCCCTGGAAGTTCTTTTTCGTGATGAAGTTCATCACGCCGCCGATCGCATCCGTCCCGTAGATCGCCGACGCGCCGTCCTTCAGGATCTCGATCCTGTCGATTGCGGCAAATGGTATCTGGTTGACGTCGACGGCGGAGCCCTGAAGCCCGTGGGCCGCGACGCGACGGCCGTTGAGCAGGACGAGCGTCGCCGCAGACCCCTGACCGCGCAGGTTTGCCGACGACAGGCCGTTGGTGCCGCGCTGTGCGCCGCCGACGACGTCGGCGTTCGACGCGAGGTTGTCGGGGCCGTTGCCGTTGGTCGACAGCAGCGAGACCAGCTGTTCGGGGCTCTGGATCCCCTCGCGCGTGATCTCTTCGTTCGAAATGATCGTGAGCGGCAGCGCGCTGTCGTTCGGGTTGCGGCGGATCAGCGAGCCGGTGACGACGATCTGCGCTTCTTCCTCGGCAGCCGGGTCGGCGCGGTCTGTGCGCTCGCGGCACCGGGCCAGGCGCTCGCGATCGCGAGTGCCGAAACGAGAGCCAATTTGCCGTTTGCCGAACGCCGCATGTTCCATTTCCCCCTCAGACGGCCTGCGCCGCGCGGTCATTAAGGGGCAATTCGATGACGCCGCGCCATAGTTTATTGCGGGGGTGGCATAGCCGTGCTGCATTTACCCTGACGCATGTGCCTTTTCGGCAACGGTCAGTTCGCGTTCGCCACGGCGACGAGCGCCGCATCCATTGTCGGCACCGCGCGCTGCCCTTGTGGCACGTCGTTGACGAGGATCGAGAAGGTCAATGTGCGACCCGATCTCGCGATCATCCATCCGGAAAGCGCTGAGGTGGCGTTGAGCCCGCCGGTCTTTGCGAAAATCTTGCCCTCGAGCAACGTGCCCTTGAATCGCCGCGCGATGGTGCCGTCGATGCCACCGATGGGTAGCGAGGCACGAAATGCCGCCGCCCAAGGCTGCTTCGCGATCCAGTTGAGGAAGGCCACCGTTGCGCGCGGGCTCGTGCGGTTGTAGGTCGACATGCCCGATCCGTCGGCAAAGTCGTAGCCCGTGCGGGGGACGCCGGCAGCGTTGAGCATTGTTTCGACCGCAGCGAGGCCTGAGGTCACGGAGCCGTCGCCCGCCTTTGCGCCGACGCGGCGCAGCAGCAGGTCGGCATGGAGGTTCTGGCTGATTTTGTTGATCCGGACGATGTCTTCGGTCAGCGGCGGCGGTGTCACGCGGGCAAGGGGTTCGCCGACGGCCGGTGTCGGCGGCACGCCTTCGAGACGATAGCGCGTTGTGACAGGGCCGGTGACGCGCACCTTCCGCGCCTTGAGCATCTGCTCGAGCGTCCAGGCGGCGTAATGCGCAGGGTCGTCGATGCCGAGACCGATCCGCTCGGGCGGCGCGCCGACGGCAATGTTGCCGACGAGGCGGACGACACGCTCGAAAGGAAGCCGCGCGACGTCGAGCGTCGTCGGGCCGCTCGCGACCGTCACTGCGTCGTTGCGCACGATGAAATAGGCGCCGACCTCGACTTTCGGCGGCTGTCCGGCGACCGTCGGGGTTACGACCAGCGGCACCTCGTTGTCGTCGAGCGTAAGTGCGGCGATGCCGGTGCCCGAGCGTTCCGAGACATTATTC
>VYLL01000104.1_pt1 | contig 32973 bp, 32 predicted proteins | sample 5114301 | NCBI WGS metagenome assembly VYLL01 (sample SAMN12291809, study PRJNA351875) | freshwater metagenome | isolation source: freshwater lake | place: USA: Michigan, MSU2 Lake | collected 2011-08-16 | reverse complement strand
AAATATGTTCCAAGGCTATTTCCAGTATACATTTCCATTGCTGCTCCTGTAGAGTACGCACCATTTGCGTAACCAGCTGCTCCGAATGATCCTATTCGATCCCCAGCTACAATATTTGTAGGGCTTTGCCATGTTCCCCTTGAGCGAAAGCCAAGAAAACCCGCTTGTAGAAAGCCTTGATCACCAGAAGTGTAATTAGATATTGAGTTAGACCAATTATTCCTTGTGGTTAAGACAGATGCATTGCTTGCTCCTGTTCCAACTATGTCAATATTCGCAATAGGTGTTGTATTTCCGATCCCCACATTCCCACCTTTAAAATTGATCCCACCTGTTACACTGTCCCATTTCTCATCACCTGAGGTTTGAGAAAACAATGCATAAGGAACAGAAAGCAATTGAGAAACACCGACTAACTCAAATGCATTTCCTCCAACGGGGTCCATTTCTATTTTAACAAAGTGAAGATTTCGCCCCCAAGCGATGCTGCTAAACAATCCACTTACAATTACTCCTTTACCAATCTCAAGATTGATGATGCCGGATCCGCTAGTCTTTGTAGAATGTGTTTCGGAGTAAATAGTTGCCCCGTCAATTTTACTTTGAAGGATGCTGATTCGAACTGAAACGGTTTTGTCAACAATCAGCAAACTGTTTTTATCACGTAAGACCGATTGATACTTAAATGAACTTGGGCTTTGAGAAAACCCAACCATAGTGAAGGCCGTAAGCGCAAAGACCAGTAGTAATCTCATTTCTTTATAATTTTAAATGATTGTGTTTTGTTTCTATCCTTAACTGTAAATAAATAGACACCCGCTGTAATACCTCCTGGTGAGACTATCATTTGGTTCTGTTGTTTCGTTATTTCTAATGGAATGTTTTTTCCTGTCAAGTCGAATATTTCAATGGACAATTCTCCAGATATCTCGTTAGGAATTTCTAAAATCAAGTTACTTTTAAATGGATTTGGATAAAGTTGGTAGCCCTTTTCAATTTCATTGATCCCAGTAATTATATAGACTGCCCCGCTTTCATTAAGTCCGTGATTGACTTTGATGTTATTGTTCGAGAAACTATCAGTGAAGATTTCTCCTATGCTCCAACTTGTTTGAAAAATAGTTCCTGAAGAACTTCCAGAGGCAGAAACAATCGACTCATTTATTTGTAGTTGAGCAAGTACCAATTCTGGAATAGAGAAAACGAGAGTGAAGAGAACGATTAGTCTATTCATTTGACAAAAATTGTTATCACTAGCAAATATAGAATTTTTTTCACAGTCAATTTTTAAAAAAATGGGAAGTAAAGAGTTTTGTTCAGTACGTTACTTTTTAAACCTCCCCGGATTCTCCTTCAAAAATCCTTCCCAGGATTTTGTTTTGCTTTTCGTTACTCCATTTTGATAATAATGGCAGACGGCAACAGCTAGTGCATCGGTCGCATCCAGTAGCTTGGGAAGTTCCTTAATCCCAAAAATCTGCATGAGCATTCTGGCTACTTGCTCTTTGCTGGCATTTCCATTGCCAGTAACAGATTGCTTTACTTTTTTCGGAGCGTATTCAGTAATGGGTACTTCCCGATAAAGGGCCGCAGCCATGGCCACTCCCTGCGCCCGCCCTAATTTTAACATCGATTGAATGTTTTTTCCAAAAAAGGGAGCTTCCAAAGCTACTTCATCTGGATGATACTCATCAACAAGTGCCAAGACCCTGTCAAAAATCTTTTTCAACTTCATCTCATGGGCACCAAATTTCCCCATATTTATCACCCCAAACTGGATCACGCTTAAATTACTGCCTTTTAAAAGAATTAATCCATAACCCATCACATTGGTACCAGGGTCGAGACCTAAAATGATTCGCTCCTTTTCGGAGCGCAGGTTCTCTTTGATGGGTTTTTTCTCCATTTTGCGTGGCAAGTTATATGGAATATTGATTTCTATGTTCCTTTTCGGCATAAGAATGTAGAAAGCAGGAGTCGGAATTTAGAAGTACATCTACTCATAAACGCAATGATGCTTCGGTGCAATGAAATTCTGACTTCTATCTTCTGCCTTCTCGATTCTATTTAATTCGTAGTTTGAGTATGACTATTTTCTTTTTTGTAGTATTTGGAGTTTATTTTTCGATCGTCATTGGACTGATCGTAGGCTGGCAGTTTTTGCTGGAAGGTTCGGGGAAGAAGGCTCAATTCATTAGAAATGTCAAACTATCTGTCATCGTTCCTTACCGAAATGAGGCAGCAAACCTTTCGCAGGTCCTGCGTTCTTTAAGTGAACAGGAATATCCAAAAGAATGTGTGGAGTTTGTGCTGGTCAATGACCACTCGACTGATCAATCTGAAAAGATAGTCGAAGAATTTGCCCAAAAACACCCCAACATAAAATTGGATAGATTGCCACAAGACCAGTTTGGTAAAAAGCGAGCTATCGCATTGGGAGTTACATTGGCAACCAACGAAGTTATTGTAACCACCGATGCAGACTGTTCATTTTCTGCTCGATGGCTGTCGTGCATCAATGAAATTTTTCATTCGGAAGATTGTGTGATGGCAATCGGTGCGGTTAGGATAGAGTCAGGATTAAAATTCTTTTCACAATTGCAATCACTGGAGTTCGCAAGCCTGATTGGCTCAACCGCAGCCACACTTTTTTATTCACACCCCACGATGTGCAACGGTGCAAATCTGGCATTTCGCAAATCTGTTTTTACTGAAGTAAAAGGTTTTGAAGGTAATTGGGAGATTCCTTCTGGCGATGATGAATTCTTGTTGCGAAAGATACATTCAAAATACCCTGACGGAATTCGGTTTTTGACTGACCGCCACAGCGTGGTGTCGACTAAGCCACTATTGTCGCTAAGCGATTTTATACAACAGCGAGTGCGATGGGCAGGCAAGTGGCGTTTTAATACTTCACCGATTTCAAAGACGTTGGCTGTGTTTATCTTTTTTTTTCAAGCAAGCTACATTGGGCTCAGCCTCGCAGCATTGGTGGGTTGGATACCCGTCAAGTCAAGTATGTTTCTTTTTGCCTTAAAATTTCTGTTTGAGTTTGTTTTCCTTTACCAAGTGTCTGTTTTCTTAAACATTAAATGGCGCTGGCTGACTTTTTTTGTTTTGCAACTGGTATATCCTTTTTATGTAGTTTGGGTTGCTTTACTTGCTCATCATCAATCATTTAGGTGGAAAGATCGAATAACGAAAAGCAAGCATTCTGGGTAAGTAGGGAATTGCTATTTTTACACAATTGTGTAGCATGCCCGAAAGCAAACTAAAGAAGTTAATCGAGAAAAAGGAGCTGGAACTCAACGCGTTGTTGGAGATCACGCAATCGATCAATAGCAATGTACCGGAAGACTCTCTGTATAAGATCTTCAATTTTACGTTGCGTTCAAATCTGGAGATCAAGAAACTGGCATTATTTGTTTTTGATGAGGCGTGGGCCTGCAAGGTCAATTTTGGTACCGAAAAGAGTTTTCTCAAACAGCGACTGGACGATCATTTCAAAATGATCAAGCGGATTCATCAACTCAGTGAGTTTGAGCAATGTGCCTTTCACGAGTTCGATATGGTTATTCCCGTTTCTCATAAAAACGAAACATTGGCACTCGTTTTTGTAGGGGGACTGAATCACAATGGTGAGGCGAACCAGCCTGATGATGGATTAAAGTTTATTCAGGCCCTAACGAATATCATCATAGTTGCGATAGAAAATAAAAAGCTGGCGCGTAAACAACTTCTTCAAGAGGCTTTTCGAAAAGAGTTAGAGATTGCCAGTGATGTGCAACAGTTTCTTTTCCCTAAGAAGTTACCGAATACAGAGCATCTTAAAATCGAAGCGAGTTATCTTCCACATGATATTATCGGGGGTGATTATTACGATTATATTCCGATTAATAAGAATCAGTTTTTAATTTGTGTAGCAGATGTCAGCGGTAAGGGGATACCAGCGGCCTTAATGATGTCCAATTTTCAGGCATCACTTCGCACGTTGTTGCGCCAGACACCCAACCTGACGGAAATCGTTGAAGCGCTCAATTTTCAAGTGCTCGACAATACTAAAGGTGAAAAATTCATTACTTTCTTTGGAGCCATCTACGACATTAACCTGCGCACAATGGTGTATGTTAATGCCGGTCACAATCCGCCCCTACTTTACGATCGCAAGAACGGCATCCGCCTATTAGAAGAGGGTTCTACCGTGTTGGGTGCGATGCATCCGCTACCATTTATACATGAAGGGTTCATCACTGATTTGAGCGAGTTTACGTTGCTTGCCTATACAGATGGTTTGACAGAAACCGTTAATGAATTAGAACAAGAATTCGGCCCGGAAGCTTTGCGCGACTATTTCACAAAAAACCATTTCAAGGATTTGAAAACCATCCATCAGGATATCATTGTCACCCTTGACGGCTTCAAAGGCAAAAATGGGTATCGGGATGACATCACCTTGTTAACCTGTCGTGTCGAGTAAGTCATGAATCGAAAGCAGAAATTATTGCTGTTGGTTCCAGCTTTATGGGCAAGTCTTTTTGACATTGTTATTACCATTGTTCATCAACCTAAAGAGTATTGGGAGGGTAATTTGCAGGTTGCCAATGAAGGCAATCCGATGGGTAAATTTATGATGACCAATCATGTTTCTGGTATTTTCTTGATTTTGATTTTTTGGTTAGTCCTAATTGGACTTTTGGGATATTATTTATCAAGAATCATGTCGAGAATATTCCTTGTTTTCGTAATGATTGTTCATAGCTGGGCTGCCTCAACTTGGATTGGTCCTCGTTATGGATTTTGGTCTGTTTTCATTTTAATGATCTTAAATTCGATTTTATTTTGTGCGATAGATGAGATCGTTAAGGAAAACAATTCTCAATTCTCAAATCTTAAATCTTAATTCCCTGTGTTTCGCACACCATTTATACTGCCGCTTTTTTTTCCGACTCTAACATGGCGGGTGAAGACGAGTGCAAAAGAATTGTTTCTCACTTTTGATGATGGTCCGATACCTGGTCCAACCGAATTTGTTCTTGATACATTGAAACATTTTGATGCGAAGGCAACGTTCTTCTGTATTGGCGATAATATTAGAAAGTATCCTGAAATAGCAAGACGAATTATAGCTGACAACCATCAGATTGCAAATCATACGTTCAACCATCTGAAGGGGTGGGGCACCTCTACCGAAAAATATGTTTCCAACGTGGCGCTATGTAAAAAAGAGATAGATGATTTGTTCCGCGCCAGTATTCAGGGGCAGTCTGGCCAAAGGGTGGCCGCTTCTGAGAAAAATTTGTTTCGCCCACCTTATGGCAGAATCAGATCAAAGCAGATCAACGCGTTAACGGAACAGTATAGAATTGTAATGTGGGATGTTCTTACTTCGGATTATTCTCAGTCACTTTCTCCGGAAAAATGTTTACGTGGTACGATCAGCGCTGCGCGGCCTGGATCCATCATTGTTTTTCACGATAGTCTCAAGGCACAACGTAATATGACTTACGTCCTACCAAAATGCCTAGAGCATTTTTCGGGTCTTGGGTACCAATTCAACGTATTGCCAAATTCATCAAGTTGAATAAGCCTTTTTCAGTAATAGTTACACCACTTGACTGGGGGCTAGGTCACGCCACGCGGTGTATTCCTATTATCAGAGCGTTTCTCCAGCGGGACTGGAACGTGTTGATTGCCACGAGTGGTGGGGCACTGCAATTGCTCAAACTAGAGTTTCCGCAGTTGGCTTTTTTTGAGATCACATCTTACCAACCCGAATATGCAACAAACAGTAGACTGTTACCCAAGCTATTCCTTCAGTCAATTAAGTTTGTTTCTGCCATCCGAAAGGAACATCGGCAGCTAAGACAAATCCTTCGCGAACATCCTGTTGATTTGATCATATCTGACAATCGTTTTGGTTGCTATTCCAAGAATGTCAGAAGCATTTTTGTGACCCATCAAATCAATTTTGTTTTTCGGCCCCCATTTAAGTGGGCGTCTCGACTGTTCAGTTTTTGGAACCAGCGAAAGATCAAACGATTCACTGAATGTTGGGTGCCTGATTTTCCTGATCGTCCATTTTCAGGATTTCTTTCGTCAACAAAAGATATCCCCATTACTTTCGTGGGTCCGCTGTCGCGTTTTCGGAAGGTTACATCTAGAATTGAATTGAAATACGATTTACTCGTACTGCTTTCTGGTCCCGAACCGCAGCGGACAATTCTGGAGGAGTTGGTTGCCCAACAATTGGCAAGCGTTGATCTGAAGGTGATCTTTGTTTTGGGAAAGCCCCTTGAGGCTGAGTCGGTTGCCTCGAATGGTCAGATCCATATAGTAGGGCATCTGCAACGGGCAGAACTTCAACAAGCAATTGAAGAATCTCGGTTTGTAATTTGCCGTTCTGGCTACAGTACGATTCTAGATTTGGCCGCATTGCAAAAGAAAAATATAATAATGATACCCACTCCAGGGCAACCGGAACAAGAATATCTGGCAAAATTCTTACTTGACAAGAACTGGGTCTATACGGTACCTCAAAAGGATTTTGATCTTGGGAAGGCAATCGATCATGCGGTTGGCTTTCTTGGGCTAAATTGCGGTGAAGTTGAGGGAGACTTACTCCATGCAGCTATCGATCGCTTGCAAAGTTCATTTAACAAGAAATGAAAAGGCTATTTCACTCATTCAAGTTTGCATTTCATGGTTTTTGGCTTGCTTGCAAAGAGCAGCCTAATTTGCGGATTCATTTATTCGTTTCGGCATTGGTGGTTGGGTTGGCATTCTACTTTGGGGTAAGTAAGCTGGAGTGGTGCGTTCTACTAACTTGCATCGGGCTGGTCATCTCTCTGGAGTTATTGAATTCGTCAATCGAAGGTATTGTCGATTTAGTAAGCCCTGAGCGACAGGTTAAGGCAGGGAAGATAAAAGATATAGCGGCAGCGGCAGTTCTTGTCGCGGCTGCCGTATCGGTCCTTATTGGGCTACTGATTTTTTCTACTTATTTTTTCTGAGCATGGCGAATTTTTGGATCGATACGCACGCACACATTTATAAAGAAGAGTTTCAACTAGACCGGGTTGACACACTGGCTCGTAGTACACAAGCCGGAGTTGCCCGAATTTACATGCCCAATATTGATCATACGTCCATTGATGAGATGATGGAGTTGGAGGCAAGAAATCCAACAACTTGTATACCGATGATGGGTCTCCATCCATGTTCAGTCAAAAAGGACTTTGAGAAAGAACTCTATCAAGTAGAGGCTTGGCTGGCAAAGCGAAAATTTGCAGCAGTTGGTGAAATGGGGACTGATTTGTATTGGGACAAAACATTTTGGGATCAGCAAAAAGAAGCTTTTTTGATTCAGGTTGAATGGGCCAAGAAGTATGAACTTCCCATTGTAATTCACTGCCGAGAATCTTTACAGGAAACGATCGAGTTGTTGGAACCATTGTTGGATGAAAAACTGACTGGTGTCTTTCATTGTTTTTCCGGATCGATTGAACAGGCGAAACGAATCGCGGACATGGGATTCTATATTGGGCTGGGAGGAGTGGCTACATTTAAAAAGAGTGGATTGGAGGATATCATTCCAAATATAGATTTAGAGAATATTGTGTTGGAAACAGACTGCCCTTATCTGGCGCCCGTTCCTCATCGAGGCAAACGAAATGAACCCGCGTACATCCCGCTCATCGCGCAAAGAGTGGCCGAGCTAAAAAAGATCACGCTAGAAGAACTTTCCTATATCACGGTTTCCAATTCAAAGAAACTTTTTAACGACAGTTATGAGCTATCAGATTATTAATATCAATACAGCAGCGCCTGATCAAGCCAAGTCCAAGGTGCTTATTATTTATACAGGTGGCACATTTGGTATGGCCTATGATGCAAGAGGCGTTTTGATTCCATTTGACTTTTCTTTGATCCTACATCACTTGCCCGCTCTTCGGAGTTTGCAACTTGACTTGACGGTAATCTCATTTGATCAACCGATCGATTCGTCTAATATAGGCCCACCCCACTGGAAGGAAATTGGGCAAATCATTTTTGATCATTATGCCGATCAAAATGGCTTTGTTGTTTTGCATGGTACCGATACCATGTCCTTTACAGCATCCGCTCTCAGTTTTATGCTGCAGGGTTTAAGTAAACCCGTTGTTTTGACGGGCGCCCAACTTCCGATTAGCGAACCGAGGTCAGATGCGCGAGAAAATTTGATTACGGCCCTGGAGATTGCATCGGCTAAGAAGGACGGACGCCCGGTTGTGCCCGAAGTTTGTCTTTATTTTGATTACGAATTATTGCGCGGAAACAGATCCAGAAAAGTGGAGAGCATGCACTTCGATGCCTTTGAGTCAGAGAATTATCCGGCTTTGGCGAAGGCGGGAGTGGCCATCGATTATAACTTCTCTGCTATCTACAAGCCAATGGAGAAAGTGGAACTGAAGTTAAAAAGTAAGTTCGATACCAATATTTCCATCTTGAAATTGTTCCCCGGTATTTCTTTCGCATCGGTAAAATCGATTTTGGCAGTTGAGGGGTTAAAAGCACTCGTTCTCGAAACGTATGGTTCAGGCAATGCTCCCTCGACACCTTGGCTCATCCAACTGCTTAAAGACTCTATTAATAATGGGCTTATCGTATTAAACATATCTCAATGCCCCGGTGGAATGGTGGTACAAGGAAAATATGAGACGAGCAAGTGGCTAGAACAAATAGGCGTAATAAGCGGTGGAGACATGACCACCGAGGCGGCCGTTACCAAGTTGATGCTCCTTCTTGGCGAATATCAATGGGAAAAAGTGAAATGGCTGATAGACAAGTCATTGGCCGGTGAACTTTCGGAATAGAACATTCAACGGATTCGGGTCAAACCTTAATTTGAATTTGTACCTTTGCAATCCGCAAGATTAATCATTCCTTTGTGGGATTTTTATGAGGAGAGGTGTCAGAGTGGCCGATCGAGCACGCTTGGAAAGCGTGTTTACCGCAAGGTAACGAGGGTTCGAATCCCTCCCTCTCCGCTTTTCATTCCGCACCTTTAGTCAGGAGTTGTTCGGTTCTTATTAATGAGCTCAAGTTATTTATACAGGGGCTAGAGTGTGAACGTTTAATCAGCTATGAGTTAATTGTTTCTATATTCTATATATTAAAAAATACCGTTCAAATCCTTTTTCAATATATTCGAGTAATTCCAGTTACCATTAGTATTCTGGTTCAATCCGCATATATCAAATTCCCAAGTTCAAATACCTTAGGTCTTAAATTATTCGGTGACTTTCACTTGATTTCTGTATTATCTTAGCAGAAACTGGAAATAAGTGGGAAGTTTTTCAGTTTTTTTCAAAATTTCTTGTTGAGAAATGGGTAAAACCTTTAATTTTGGCAACTTCAAGTTTTATCCATAAACCTTAAACCATGAAAAAATTAGTTACAATCTTTGCTTTAATCGGAGTGCTCGCTTTTGGAGCTTCCAAATCGTTTGCCCAAGATGCGGCAGACACCACCAAAGCAGCCACTGAGGCAGCACCTGCTGAATCAACAGTTACAGAAGTAGCTTCATCTGATGCGGCTCCAGTTGAAGAGTTGTCCTTCCACCAAGCATTGAAGGAAAAGTTTATTGAAGGCACAGTAGAATTTATGTGGCCGATTCTCATTGTATTTATTTTAGGGTTGGCTATTTCGATTGAAAGAATTATTACGTTGAACCTAGCCACGACAAATACAAAAAAGCTTTTGACTCAAATTGAGGAGGCATTAGCAAAAGGTGGAGTTGAAGCAGCTAAAGACGTAACTAAAAATACCCGAGGTCCTGTTGCTTCTATATTTACACAAGGTCTTATGCGTTCAGGAGAAGGTGTTGATATGGTGGAGAAATCGATCGTGTCGTACGGTGGTGTTGAAATGGGTCGCCTAGAGTCTGGCTTGATCTGGATTTCTTTGTGTATCTCGCTTGGCCCTATGCTTGGTTTCTTTGGAACTGTTGTAGGGATGGTGCAGGCATTTGATGCTATCGAGGCGGCCGGTGATATTTCTCCTCAAGTTGTGGCGGGTGGTATGAAAACCGCTTTGATAACAACAGTAGGAGGTCTTATCGTAGGTATGGTGCTGCAAATCCTTTATAACTATTGCGTATCTAAAATTGATGGATTGGTTAATAAAATGGAAGATGCATCAATCTCTTTGATAGATATTTTGGTAAAGCACAAATTGTCTAAATAACAATTTATATGGAAGAATCTACACCGTTGATTGAGAGCTTGGTTTCACCTGGTCTCATTGTATGTTATATCTTTTTTGTCCTAGCAGTTGTTACCAGTATTGGGATGCCCTTGATGAGTGCAATCAAAAACCCTAAAGGCCTAATTAAGGCTCTTATAGGGATTGTTGGATTAGTTGTGTTATTCTTTATTTCTTATGCCCTTTCAGGTTCTGAGGTAACTCAAAAGGCAAGTGCTTTGGGAATTAATGCAGCTAGTTCTAAATTAGTTGGAGCAGGAATGATTATGTTTTATATGGTATTTATTGCTTCAGCTATTTTAGCAATTTATTCCCTCATAAAGGATATTATCACAGGTTAAAAAAATAATTCAATGGCAAGAGCGACACCAGAAATACCGAATGCCTCCATGGCAGATATTGCATTTTTGTTGCTAACCTTTTTCTTGGTTACTACAACAATCAATAACGACCGCGGATTGAGTATCGGTTTGCCTCCGCCACCCGACCCTAATCAGGATGTAGAGGTGAAAATGCAGGAGAAGAATATCTTCAAGATTCAGGTAAATTCCACAGATGCGCTACTGATAGAGGGCGAGCCGATGGAAGATGTAAGTGGCTTGAAAGATATGATAAAGAAGTTTGTTACGAATAAAGGGGTAGACCCAGCTAGTTCTGAAAGCCCTGATAAGGCAATTGTGTCATTTAAAACTGACCGCGGTACCAGTCATAAGCGATTCGTAGAAATTTTGGATATTGTTCAAGGTGCTTATTATGATATCTATGCCGAGCAGGCTGGAGTTACAAATAAGGAGTTCAGAGAGGCGGCTTCAGCGCTGGCCGATCCCGATAAAAAGGCAATCTACGAGCGCGGGAAGAAGGATATTCCGATGAATATCTCAATTGCTGAGCCAACCAAAGTAGGTAACTAAACGAACGAACTATGTCAAAATTTAAGAAGAAAGCTGAAGTAAAGCAGGAGATCCCTACTTCTTCCATGCCTGATGTGGTGTTCATGTTGTTGTTCTTTTTCATGGTAACAACACAGCTTAGAAAAACATCTATTGAGGTAAAGCAGCAAATTCCGAGAGCGGGCCAACTTAGAAAATTGGAACGGAAAACATTGGTAACGAATTTGTACATCGGAGAGCCAACCAAGGCGGTTTATGGAAAGGAGCCTAAAATTCAGGCCAACGATGTATTTATTGACACGAATGATATTATCCGTTGGGTAAATGAAGAAAAGAGTAAACTCGCTGAATTCGAGCGTGACCAGTTAACTATCTCCCTGAAGGTCGATAAAGACACGAAGCGTGGTATCATCGCTGATGTAGAGACTGAGTTGAGAAAAGGAAATGCGAGAAAAATACTTTACACTGCCTTGGATAATGCGGATCCAAAAAAGAACTAGAAAATAGTAGCTAAAAAGCAAAAGCCTTCCACTTATCATGGAAGGCTTTTTAATTTATTTGAAACCGAATGGAGCTGCCTTTGAATAACTCTAAGATCATTCGCGCGTGGTGCACATATGATTGGGCTAATTCCGTTTATTCGTTAGTTATCACGTCTGCGATTTTTCCAATTTACTACCAGGCTGTCACGACAACAGAAGGAAATGATCAGGTTCTTTTTGCGGGTTTTACGGTGACGAATTCAGTCCTGTATTCTTTTGCACTATCATTCTCCTTTTTGGTCATTTCGCCATTGTTGCCTTTGCTTTCTGGTGTGGCAGACTATGCTGGCAACAAGAAATCATTTATGAAATTCTTTTGCTACCTGGGTGGATTCGCCTGCATGGGTATGTATTTCTTCACGTCCAGTTCGTTGGAGTGGGGTATTCTTTGTGTCGTTCTGGCGAGTATCGGATATTCGGGCAGCCTCGTTTTTTATGATGCCTATTTGCCTGAAATTGCCAGCAGCGATCAATTGGATAAGGTTAGTGCTAAAGGTTATTCCTGGGGCTATTATGGTGGTGTTGTTTTGTTGATCTTGAATTTAGTGTTCATTCAAAATTTTGAACTGTTTGGTTTCTCTTCACAAGGAATAGCAACACGTTTTTCCTTTTTACTAGTCGGCATATGGTGGATTGGTTTTGCGCAAATACCTTTTGCCATTCTACCTGATAACATTTATAAGAAAGATATTCGTCTAGCGAAGTGGTCGAAAGGCTACGAAGAGCTTGTTAAAGTCTGGAATAGCCTGAAAAGCAACCCCGATTTGAAGAAATACATTCTGGCCTACTTCTTTTTTAATATGGGAGTGCAGACGGTCATGTATATGGCCGCAACTTTTGGATCAAAGGAACTAAAGCTTCCCGACTTTAAATTGATTGCCACTGTTTTGATCATTCAATTGGTTGCCTCATTGGGTGCCTTTGTATTCGCGAGACTTTCTGGAAAGTGGGGTAATAAAAGTACTTTGATAGTGATGATCAGTATTTGGATCTTGATTTGCCTCGCTGCCTATATGGTAACGAATGAGTATGAGTTCTATGCCCTTGCAACTGCGGTGGGAGTTGTCATGGGAGGAATACAATCCTTATCACGAGCCACCTATGCCAAGTTGATACCGAAGAACTCCATCGACCACGCCTCGTACTTCAGTTTTTTCGATGTAGCTTTTAATCTTTCGATAGTCGTTGGAACGTTTAGCTACGGACTAGTGGAACAATTGACAGGAAGTATGCGCAATAGTACGCTTGCTATCGCAGGATTTTTTGTCATCGGCTTGTTCTTGTTGCGGACTGTCAACGCCACTTCAATCAGTGAAAGTAAATGATTGCGACCAAGGGACTGACGTACCGTTATCATTCCAAAAAAGGAGTTTTGTCCCATGAAATTGTTTTTCCTGACCTTGCTGTAGATCGCGGGGAGTCTTTTCTTTTGCTTGGGAACTCCGGTTCTGGGAAGACAACCTTGTTACACTTGCTGGGTGGGTTACTCAGACCGCTGACCGGAAAAATTGAAATAGAAAATGTTGACATAGCTTCGTTGTCAGAAACTGAACTCGATCGAATGAGAGGTCGACAGATTGGGTTCGTGTTTCAACGAAACCATTTGATCAGTGCGCTGACTGTGAAGAATAATTTGTTAATGGCGCCATTTCTGGCAGGGGAGAAGCAGCATGAGGAAAGAGTTGATTTGGTATTAGATGAATTAGGGTTACGAGAGAAGAAGAATGCCATGATCTTCGAGTTAAGTCAGGGACAAGCGCAGCGTGTTGCGATTGCGAGAGCTATCATCAATAAACCTTCGTTGATTTTGGCAGACGAACCTACCTCTGCGCTAGACGATAAAAATTGTGACCAGGTGATTGAACTCTTGAATAAGGTGGCTATGGAGAACAATGCAGCGTTGATTGTTGCCACCCATGATCACCGCTTAAAAAGTCGATTAAAGAATCAGATTATTTTGTAGATCCAAGAAAATAAGAAGGCCACCAAAAAAGATGTCTATTCAGTTACTTATCTGGAATTATTTCAAGACAAAGAAACTCAATACAGGATTGAACATTCTGTTGTTATCACTTGGTATTGCGATGATCACCCTGTTGATCTTATTCAATAATCAATTGGAGGAAAAAATGACCAACAATTCTAAAGGGATTGATTTGGTTGTAGGTGCAAAAGGGAGTCCGCTACAACTCATTCTTTGTGCTGTCTTTCATGTAGATTTCCCCACTGGAAACATCAAGCTTAGAGAGGCAGATCGGTTAGCCAAGCACCGATTGGTCAAGTACGCCATTCCCCTTGCATTGGGGGACAGCTATCAAGGCTTTCGTGTAGTAGGAACAAATCGTGCTTATTCCTCACTTTACCAAGCTGACCTTGCCTCGGGGGACTGGTGGGAAAAAGACCTCGAAGTGACCCTTGGATCTTCGGTAGCTCAACTTACAAAATTAAAAGTTGGAGATCATTTTGAAAGCGCACATGGATTAACCAAAGATGGTCATGCACACGATGAGAATAAGTATGTGGTTAAGGGAATTCTAAAACAATCAGGTACAGTGGTCGATAATTTGATCTTGACTACGATCAGCAGCGTGTGGAAAGTACATGCCGAACCGAGTTCAGATAGTACGATACAACAGCTATCCACTTCTCCTTCCCTTTTGGTCTCTTCTGTGGAAGCCAGCGATAGTGTAAGAGAAATCACCTCGTTGTTGATAAAGTATAAGAACCCCATTGCTGCTATTCAACTTCCCCGATTTATTAATACACAAACCAGTATGCAGGCGGCCTCTCCGGCCTTTGAAATGGCCAGGTTGTTTACATTGTTGGGTGTGGGTGCTGATGCATTGATGGGATTTGCTTATGTTTTAATATTTATTTCCGGGCTAAGTATTTTTATTGCCTTGTACAATTCGCTAAAAGAAAGAAGGTATGACATGGCGATCATGCGAAGCATGGGGGCAAGTCGTGGTTTACTTTTTAAAACCATTATTTTAGAAGGCAGCATTCTTACTTTTGTCGGTGCAAGTCTTGGGTTAGCATTTGGTCATCTTGTTCTTGGCGTATTTGTTCATCTGATGGAAGAAGGACAAAAAGCAGGCCTTACAGCAGGGGTCTTTTATGCGGAGGAAGCTGTGATTTTAGTTGGAAGCGTTGTGTTGGGCGTTTTTTGCTCATTACTTCCTGCTATTCAAGCTTATCGTGTAGATATTCATAAAGTGCTTGCCAGTAATTAAATTTGCTAAATGAAAAGTTTCTCGATTGCAGCTGGCCTACTATTATCATCCACTTTGTTGATGGCACAAAGTGATGGATGGACTTCATTTGCGAAAACAAAATTTGAAACCAAGTACAATGAAAAGGCAGCAGAGTATTTTATGATGCCTGTTTTTCCGGCCGAGCTGAAAGCAATGGTTGGTAAAGAGGTTAGCCTTGAGGGGTACTACATGCCAATCGATGTAGAGGGAAATGCCTATATCATTCTTTCCAAGTTTCCTTACAGTCAATGTTTTTTTTGTGGAGGAGCTGGCCCAGAAACGATTGCTGAAGTGTACTTTAAGATCAAGCCTTCCAAATTCGAAGCCGATCAATTCATTCGTGTGAAAGGAAAAGTGAAGCTGAATGAAACTGATTTAGAGCACGGTAATTTTATCCTGACCGATGCTATACTCGTTGAAAAATAAAACGCTTATCTGATTGTCCAACGAACTCCGACCAAAGCTCGGATCCCTTGCAGAGGTGCATAGTTGTAGGAAGTATCAAAAGTATATCCGTTGGGATTGTTGATCGACATATTTTTGTCAAAAGGATCAAAGGGCCGCAGCAATGGATCTTGAGGGAGAAAATTAAACAAGTTCTTTATTCCTACATAAATTTCTAGGTCCTGATTTATAGGCTTGGTCACTTGTAAATTCACGATACTAAACCATGGAGAAACTGACGGCCTAAAGTCGTTGGGAACAACCGGTAGGTGCATAGGACCGGTAACTCTTCCTGTCAAATCAAAAGAGAGGCGAGAAACGGGCAAGGTATAGCTAAGTGTAAAATTCCCTGAGAAACCCGGAGCGTGTAATTGTTGTTGGGTTTTTCCTTCGCTGTCAATTTGGAAGACGTCCATCAGGGTAATGCCAGTCAATACTTTAAAACTATTTGATAGACTCATGTCTGCGTTTAGCGTAAGACCGCGTGAGACCGCGTGCCCCGACAAGTTATCATAAATGATTTTTTGTGGGTCGCTGATAAAATCACCAATAATTTTGTTTGTAAAGTAAGTGTAGAAAAGACTGCCATCAAGATTGAGATAACCACTCTTTAACAAAATGTTTTTGGCGTAGTTTAAGTTCACATTCCAAGATCGCTCGGGATCTAGATTATTCTTAATGATCACTTGCCTTGCCCCTGTGAGCGCTGCGTGTTCTTCTGTAAAAAGGTTGACTACACGGTAACCGCTTCCACCGGTTAGTCTAATTGTATTGGTAGAATTTGGCGAAACTTTAAAGCTGATGCGAGGAGTGAATATGTTACCATGCGCATTGTGATGATCATAACGAGCGCCAGCAAGAATGGAGAACTTTTCAGTGAACGTTATTTCATTCTGGATGAAGACTCCAGGAAGGAAGGTAATACCGGGCTTATTTTTGCCATCGGTGGAAAGTGTGCCGGTTGTGTTATCATCGTAGTAGGTATATCGGAGGGGCAGACCGGCCAGCCAGTCATGTTGACCTCTCTTTTTGGACCATCTTAATTGTATAAAGCTGGTATGTTGATCAGCGAGATACGAGGTTGTTCCGTAGTAAGAGTCTTGTAAATGATAATTATAGGAGAAATCAATATTCAGATCTTGCCTTCCTTTCAATTGATAATTACCGATTAACTCTGCCCGATTAGTATAAATGGATTCTCCATAAATGACGTCCGAACCGCGATAGGTGGGCGTCCACTGAAGTTCCCCTCCCCATCGGTTTTCGTACACATAGCGTGCAGCCAATGAAAAATTCTTTCCGGCAGGACGGTAGAAATTCCATTTGTTAAAGATGGATGCTCGCTGTTGCAAAGTAGCATCCGTGAAATTGTCATTGTTGATATCCCATTTCTTCCAAAAATTAAAGTAGCTGAGACCTACCAGTGCCGAAGACTTTCTGACTTTGAATGCACTCGCGATGTCCGCGTTGTATTCAGCTAACGTAGTTCCATACACATCCACTTTTAGTTTGGGCGATGATTGTGGCTCTTTGGTGATAATATTGATCACTCCCCCGACTGCCTCTGAGCCATACAAAGTGGAGGCAGGACCTTTAACCACTTCGATCCTTTTTACTAGACTATTTGGGATGCCTGCTAACCCATAGACCGTTGCTAAATTGCTGACAATAGGCATACCATCAATTAGTATCATCGTGTAAGGTCCTTCCAACCCATTGATATGTATATCGCCCGTGTTGCAAACATTGCAATTGATTTGCGGCTGCACTCCATTCACCATAGAAAGTGCTTCAAAAATGTTTGGAGTTGGATTCTTCAGAAAAAGGGAAGGAGCATAGACCTCAACTGGGATAGGTGAACTCATTTTGGAAACTTCCTTCATCGTTCCAGTAATGACTACCTCTTGAAGTTGGGAAGCATCCTCTTCTAGTTCAACATCAATGACACTTTTTTCCCCCGCTTTAATAGTTATGTTGACCGTGTGTGTTTGATAGCCAATGCTGGAAGCCTGAAGTTTGTAATGCCCAGCCGGAATAGCATCTAGTGCAAAGTCACCTTTCTCGTTAGAAGTTGTTCCGTAGCGGCTATTCAGTAGCACGATATGAGCAAACTCGATCGGGCTATTTTGATGCGTGAGCCGACCTACAACACGACCCGTTGTTGTTTGGCAGAGGCCTTGTAACCCAATAAGCCATAGAACAATAAAGAAAAACGCCCTCATTTTATTATTTAGACGGGCAAATTTAAATAATTAGCCAATAATAAAATAATATTTAGGCGTACCTAAAAAGTAGATACTGAAAAGGTGATTTTTTGACCATTTTAGAACATATTATTGGTTCGGGGCTATTTTTGCCTTACTGAAAAGCATATAGTTCTGCTTTTTAGTGCTCCAATGATATCCCAATGAAAAGGGCAGATCTCGTTTTCCACTGGCTTTGTAAGCTGAATCAAGGTCGGATTGGTACAATTCAGAGCTAAAACTAGATACCGGCTTAATGTATTCGCCATAGAATTGCCCCGACCATTCCAGTTTGTGTTTAAAGTTCTTGTACGGCATTCCGGTATCATCCTGAAACACATGGTTGCTATTCTTTAGAATGATCGATTTTATTTTTGTGAATGCTTCTTTGTGCATAAGATAAGAAGCCGATTTTACGAATGTGTTTAACGGTGCCCGTTGCTCGATAAATTTCACAAATGCGGGTCGGTCGTTTAGCCCCGCGTTAGAAATACTAATCGAGTAATAGTACAAGGTTTTGATTTCGAGTGTAACGCGATCTCTAAAAATCAATTTTACACCAGGTGTTTTTTGCCAATGGATTTGATTTCCTTTCACCTCTTTTTCTGTTCCATCTTCGTTTAACGTAAAGAACTTCTGTTCTAACAATTCATGACCGGAACGTTCGATAAAAAAGTAGAGCGGAGGCAACACACCCTTTACCTGTTTCAGGTCGTTTTGCATATGAGTGGTGATGAAATAGCTTTTGTTAAAAATATCACGAAGTGAATTTCCCAAGCTATCCAAAAATTCGTCCCTGTTCTTTTCGGAAATTGTATCAAGTGGAACCACTTCACGAATAGGCTCGAGGGCTGCCATGACAAACTCTTTCGAGTGTGGAAAAAGGTAAAAGGCATGGAGGAAATCCGGTCCGGAAAAGGGATAGAAGAGTGAAAGCGAATCATCGATGGAAGTGGAGAAGGTACTTTTTTCCCAGGCAGCCATTTTACTCAGCCTGGTCTTGTACATTTTGTCCCAGTTTGCGTCCATAGAGGTTTGGTACTCTTTCCAATATTTATCGGCTTGCAGTGCTGTGAATGAATTTTCAGTTAGTTGAGGAAGACCCGCAATAAAACGGGCAGCATTGTCTAGAACGGTATCCTTCACTACCTCATTGACAATCGGCTCATTGGTGTTAATGGTATCTGCATTTTTGATTGTAGTGTCGGCAATTGCCAGGGAGTCAGTGCCCGAAGTAGAGGAGGTTTCTTTCTTGTCGGTGCAAGCCCAAAGTAGCATGTTGGTTAATAAAATCGTTAACAGGTATTTAGTTCTCATCAAACAGGTTTTTTAGAAATAGCAAAATAGATGATTAATCCGGGAACCATAGTAGCCATCGAGTAAAGGATAATCCATGGGTCGTTTTCCGTGACATAGTAGATCATCCAACACGTACAGATCGCAAAGATGATAGGCGGCAGCGGGTAGAAAGGAACAGAATAGACTCGTTTTTCGGCAGAATGTTTTCGTCTGAGGATGAAAATACCCAATACCGTAGCCATCGAGAATATAGAAAGACTAACAGATATGTATTGTATGATTTCTTTGAATGAACTAACCAATACTAAAAAAATAGCCCACCCAGCCTGTGTTAAAATAGCGAGGTAAGGCATGTCAAACCGATTGGTTGTTGCAAACGTTTTTAACTTGGGGTAGTCGTCACCCATAGCTTCTAATACCCGAGGCCCCGCGATGGTCATGGCACTTAATGTCGACAATAAGGCAATGCTAAATACGGAAGAAAAAGCCAACCCGATCTTGTCACCAAAGAGTTTATAGGCAACTACATTTCCGATATCATTTTTGCCACTGAGCTCCGAAAAACTGGCAGAATATAGAAACATGGCATTGAGAGCCAGGTATACTATTGTAACGGTAAGAGTACCGATGATTAACGAACGTGGTAGATTCTTGGATGGGTTTTCTAAGTTACCAGCAATGTAAGCGGCTGCGTTCCATCCGGTATAAGCGTACACCACAAACACAAGGGATACGGCAAAACTGGCACTGAGGATTAGATCGGTGTCACCAGCTTGCGGCCAAAAACTGATTCCCGACTTGATCTCATCAGCCACGAAAAAGGGTGCGATGCAAAAAAAGAGAATCAACAAAAGCTTCATGGAGGTAAGAAAGTTCTGAACCGCCCCGCCTGTCTTTACTCCAAACCAGTGTACCGTGGAAACCAAAACGATGGCGAAAATGGCTATCAATTTATTAGAGACACCCAGTAGTGTGTGAGAGTACTCACCAATGGCCAAGGCAACGGCAGAAATGGCGCCTGCAAAGCCGACCAACAAGCTCATCCACCCACTTATAAAACCAAGAGCAGGATGGAAAATCTTCCCCAGGTAGTGATACTCCCCACCAGATTTTTGGAGGGTTGTAGAAATTTCAGCATAGGTAAAGGCTCCTGAAAGGGCTACAACGCCCCCGATCGCCCACAAGACTAAAATGGCAAAACCGGATGGAATCGAACCGACCTGGTAACCGAGTGAAGTAAAAACACCCGTTCCAATCATGTTGGCGATCACCAGGGTAATGCCCACAGTAAGAGTATACTTCTTTTGTTCTGCCATTTATCAAATTACAAGCCAGAAAGATGACTATAAATTGGCAGAACAGCAATTTGATTCCGGTGGGCTCGATTTGTTCTGGGGCTAAAAAAGAAAAACCCTGACGTTTGAGTCAGGGTTTTTCAAGCTTGGAAGAAATCGTAATCGAATTACATCTTCTTAGGCACTAATACTTTGTTAGTCATGTGAACAACACCATTGCTTACCGCAACATCGGGGTTGGTTACTTCAGCACCACCTACGTAAACTTTGCCATCCTTCAAAGAAACTTTGATTTTTTCGCCTTGTAGGGTAGTAAGTTCTTGGCCATCTTTCAAATCGGCAGCTTTCACTGTCCCGGCAACTACGTGGTACTTCAATACGTTTTGAAGTTTTGATTTATTCTCAACTTTCAACAGGTTGTCTACTGTTGACTGGATTGCTGCAAACGCGTCATTTGTTGGAGCAAATACGGTTAGGGCATCATTTCCTTTAAGGACTTCAGAAAGTTCTGCGGCTTCAAGAGCAGCGACTAAAGTGCTCAGATTTGGCGTGTTGGCAGCCGTTGCATGGATCGATTTAGGCAGTGCAGCGATAGAATCGGCAACAGCCTTTACTCGTGCAGTAGAATCAGCTACGCGGATTGAATCTTGAGTTGCTTTTTCTTTGGCAGCTTTTCCACCGTCACCACAGCTGGTAACGATAAAAGCGAAAGCAGCGAAAATCGCTACTAAAATGATTGATTTTTGGGTTTTCATAATGTTTTTGGTTTTCAGGTCGCAAAAATAGGTTTAGAAATCGACATGTTGAACACGGGAGATAAAAAAATGTTTACGTCTCTGTTAAATTATTTTTCGATTGGAAACAGGATTTTGTGTTCGCCATAGACTGCCCCCTTTAATCCACGGCTCTGAAGTACGACTTTGGGCGCTCCGGAAGACCAATCAACCTTTATTATCCCGAACGTTTTTTGAATAATCAGTTCACCAACGCGGTGGCTATTCTTTTCCTCCCATACTTCTGACCAGGTATGGGTCAGCCCGCTTGAGGTAAAGTCAGTCAGGGAATAGCCTAGACCTGAAACGTCAATTTGGGAGAATTCAGAAATATGACGGTCGCCACTGATTATTAACACATTTTTTTTTGAGGTTACAATAAGGTCTAGCAAGCGCTGCCGGGCAACCGGAAAATTTGCCCATTTTTCAAATCGATGTTGGTCAGCAATCACCTGGATACTTGAATTGATGATGAAAAGTTGCACCTCAGCATCTTTCATTTCACTTTTTAGCCATTGCCACTGCTCCTCGCCTAAAATATCTCCTGTCGGATTAACTCTGTAATTCGTTAATTTCTTTTTGGTAAGGGAATCTATATAAGTGAATTTAACGACCGTATCTCTGAAGTATCGAGTGTCTAAATTGATCACTTTAATCCGCTTATTCTTTTCACCGATCGTAATTGAATTATAAACTCCGGTGTGATTCCAAGCCGGGTTTGATTTTTCTACACCTAGAAAATCGAATAATAGTAGTTTGCTATCGTTTTTCTTTGCGTAAAATTTTCCGCCATCGTTGGTTCCGTAGTCGTGATCGTCCCATGTTCCGACTACGCCACAACTGTTTATCAACTTTTGGTAATCGGGGTTACGCTTTTGCTTATCGTATCTTTGCTTTAAGGTCGTCAAATCCTCATTGTCTTCCGCATATACGTTGTCTCCGCCCCAAATCCATAAAGTTGGCTTTTGAGCGATCACTTCACGCCACATTTCTTGTGGTCTTTTCTCATCATCGCAGGAGCCAAAGGCGATAATCGTTTCGTTAGTTGATTGAGCACCCGCCAATGAACAAAAAAAGACCGCAAGCAGACCACCTAAATACTTCATGCAGCAAAAATAGTTGATTTAAATTTCCCGTTTGTCAACATTCTTTTGCGTTTAGGGCACGATATTACTACTTTTCACATTCTCGAAAGGCAATAACGAGGCCTTCGCTACTAACCAGCTGTTTTATGAAAAAAGTATTCTTTCTGATCTGTCTTTTCGGTGCAAATCTTTTGTTTGCTCAGATGCCGGACTCCACTTATGTAAAACAGTTTTACGATAAAACGGAAGTACAAATTCCAATGAGAGATGGCATCAAGTTGTTTACTGCCATCTATACCCCAAAAGATAAATCGAAGACGTACCCGATGTTGATGCAGCGAACGTGCTATAGTGTGGAACCTTATGGACTCACTAAATTCGAGAAGTCGCTCGGGCCTTCAAAGTATTTGATGCATGACGGCTATATTTTTGTTTACCAGGATGTACGTGGTCGTTGGATGAGCGAGGGTGTGTTCGATAATATGACCCCTAATATTCCCGGCAACGATCGGAAGAATAAGACAGCAACGGATGAATCCTCAGATACCTGGGATACGATTGATTGGTTGATAAAAAATGTGAAAGGGAATAATGGAAGAGTTGGGCAGTGGGGCATTTCCTATCCTGGCTTTTATACGGCTGCGGCTATTCCTGACGCGCATCCAGCCTTAAAGGCATCATCCCCGCAAGCACCCATTTCCGATTTTTTCTTTGACGATTTTCACCATCAGGGTGCTTTCTTACAAAGCTACATTGCTGCTTTTGCCGTGTTTGGCTACCAGCATGAGAAACCAACTAATCAAAGTTGGTACGATGACAAGATTATGCGCTTTTATGCACAGCAGCCGAAAGATGGTTACAATTTTAACTTGGAAATGGGACCGTTGAAAAACGCTACTGAGAAGTATCACAAGGACAATTTCTTCTGGCAACAGATTGTTGATCACCCTAACTATGATGAATTCTGGCAGAAGAGAAACTTGCTTCCTCATCTCACCAATGTAAAGCATTCCATCATGACTGTTGGCGGTTGGTTCGATGCTGAAGATCTGTATGGCCCGCTCAATATTTATAAGAAGATTGAAAGCAGCAGTCCAGCTACCTATAATACTATCGTGATGGGACCTTGGAGTCATGGCGATTGGGCCCGTGAGCGTGGCTTTCAGCAAGTGAACCACATTTATTTTGGCGATAGTATTTCTACGTTTTATCAACGCGAAATAGAACGGAAGTTTTTCAATACAACGTTAAAGGAGGGTGCTCAACCCAAATTACCGGAAGCGTATATGTTCGACTGCGGGTTGAAAGTATGGAAGCAATTTACTGAATGGCCTCCCAAGGAAATTCAGCCCTTCAAATTGTATTTTGGTGAGAAAGGAAAGTTGTCGATCAATGAACCGACAAAAACAGATGGTGTGTTTGAATACATTAGTGACCCGGCTAAGCCGGTGCCTTACACCTCACAAACAGAAGGGCTTATTTTTACACCGCGTAGGTTTATGAGTGATGACCAACGTGTGGCCGCTAGCAGACCTGATGTTGTTACTTTTCAATCAGAGCCACTCTCAGAAGATGCTACGCTGGCAGGGGAGATCATTGCAAAGTTAAAAGTATCAATGACCGGCACGGATGCCGACTTTATTGTGAAATTGATTGACGTTTATCCGGACAATACACCAAACGATACAAAACACAATCCACCTAACATTATCATGGGCGGTTATCAGCAGCTCGTTCGTCACGAAACATTCAGAGGAAGATTCCGGAATAGTTATGAGAAGCCCGAACCTTTCAAAGCAAATGAAATTACTGAAGTGAACGTGCCTCTTCAAGATATTCTGCACACGTTTAAAAAAGGGCATCGGGTGATGGTGCAAATTCACAGCACCTGGTTTCCATACATCGATCGAAATCCGCAGAAATATGTAGATAATATTTACAAAGCCAATGAAGAAGATTTTATTAAGTCTACCATTCGTGTGTATGGATCTTCGGTGGTTGAGATTGGAGGAGGGCAGAAGGCAAAGATTGATGTGAAGAAGTGAGGCGGCATGAGAGTAAAAAATTTGAAATCAGAATATAGAAATTAGAATATAGAATTTAGAATGCGAAGACAGCCTATAGTTTGGATTTTAGTATTGATTTGCTCGATGTTCGGTCAACTTGAATTGATCGCTCAGAAGCGTAATTATGATACGCTGCCTAATTTACCAGAGCATTATACGAAGCGGCTTGCTGAGTTCAAGAAACAGCCCATTGTGAAAGGTAAAGTCATCATGCTTGGAAATAGCATTACAGAAGGAGGCAATTGGAAAAAGTTGCTAAAAGATTCAACGGTCATCAATCGGGGGATTTCGGGTGATGTAACTTTTGGAGTAATCAACAGACTTGATGATATTATCAAGCGACAGCCTTCAAAGGTGTTTCTATTAATTGGGATCAATGACCTATCACGCAAAACACCCGATGAAGTTATTTTAGAGAATCTGTTTTCCATCGTCAGCAAAATTCGATCGGGCTCGCCCAGCACTGAAGTATTTGTGCAAAGCATTTTGCCCACCAACGAAACATTCAAAAATTTCATACCCAATTTTAAAGGTAAGGCATCCAGCATCCTTACCATCAACACCCAACTTCAACGGTATGCCAACAAAATGAAGTTTACCTACGTAGATTTGTATTCCAAATTTTTGGATGCCAACGGGCTGATGGACGCCAAGTATGCAACAGATGGTTTGCATCTCAATGAGTTGGGTTATCAGCATTGGGTTAGTATTTTGCGCTCAACGAATAAAACCGGAATAAAATGATAAACGTCAATTTGTCAAAAACAACCTCCAAGGAAGACGTCATGAAGTCGGTAGAGGCTTACTTGGGTGAGGTGGAGTTAGTCATTGCCTCAAAAGATTTTTCCCGACCTTGGGGTGGTTTTTTTGTACTAGAAGAGTCTTTAGCAGATCGGTTTATCCAACTCTATTTTCCGCATTTAAAAAAAGAAGACCTCACTATTTCCGGCAAACTTAGTCCGAAGATTTTGATTGTAGCGCCAGGCCAACGGCTGTCGTGGCAATACCACCACAGGCGCGCAGAAATATGGAAACTGGCTGCTGGCGTTGCCGGAGTAGTGACTAGCGAAACCGATGTAGAAGGGCCGTTGCATAAATTTGTAGTTGGAGAGATTATTCAACTCAAGCAAGGCCAACGTCATCGTTTAGTTGGGTTGCCGGAAGGGTGGGGGATGATTGCCGAAATCTGGAGACACACTGATGCTAAAAGCCCCTCGGACGAAAGTGATATTGTTCGGGTGCAAGATGATTTTGGCAGGTAGGAAGCGTTTCTTATTTCGAATTATGATCTACGGAATTACGATTTAGGATTTCAGCATTCCTTGGATTCAATATCACAAGCCTCACCGGCTGTTGTATTTTCCGCGCTGATTTCAAGAAGCGCTCTTGCGAAAACTTCGCTCGGTTGTGCCCCTGAAACGCCATATTGGTTATTGATAATATAAAATGGAACGCCACTAATGCCGCGCTGGGCATTTTGCATTTCTGAGGTTGTTACTTCAACCATTCCTTCGGTAGAGCTAAGGAATGATTTTATTTTCTCTGGATCTATGGCCATTTGGGTGGCAATTGAAATAAGGTTTTCCATTTTAGTTAAATCGATGCCTTGTTCAAAGTAGGCTTTCATCAATGCCTCCTTCATTTCGATCTGCTTGCCATGTTTTTTTGCAAACCAGATCAGGCGATGGGCGTCTCGTGTGTTGGGTGAAACAACCTGCTTTTCGAAATCAAATTTCAAACCCTCCTGCGCAGCCACTTCAGTTACGTGATCCACTATTTGTTGGTACTTTGCTTCGCTGCCAAATTTTTTTGTCAAGTATTCTTTTTGATTGCGACCCTCGAGTGGCATATCTGGATTTAGCTCAAAGGGGTGATATTCAAGTTCCACGTCAACCTGGTCAGCCACTTGCGCGATGGCTTTCTCCAGTCTTCGTTTGCCAATGTAACACCAGGGGCAGACTACATCTGAAACAACATCGATTTTGATTTTGGGATTGGTCATTGTTCTTGCTTTTTTCTCGAACCCAAAAGTAAGACGTTTAGTTCGAAATAGTCAACAGTTTTTAGATACTCAATGCAACAAGGTCATGCCGTCTTAATGACTGAGCAACAATAGAAAAATGGCGAGTATCACTACCCGCCATCATTGAATGAAACGGCTCTACAAGAAGTCAAACTTTTAATGCGTTTTTCATGGAGTCAATTCCTGATTTTCCATTGTTCATTAAAGATTCAAGCTCTCTATTGTAAGCGTTCTTCACATCGGCCATCGAATCTGTCATTAGATTTCTCAAGTCTCTGGTTTTTCCCACGATTTTTTCGCGGGTTCGTTTTCCGCTGTCGGGTGCAATCAAAATACCGGCAATAATGCCTACTGATGCTCCCACTAAAACTCCGGTAAGGACTTTGGATGTGGTGTTCATAAAAGTGAATTTAAAAATTCCCGTCTTGATGTTTTCAAGACAATCTTGTTAATCCGTATCAATGATAAAGACTACACCCTATTTAACGTATAGACTACTTCTTCCGTTCAGAAAAGTTGGATAAATTCTTGGTTTATTGGTGAGGAGATGGGAAATATATACTAAGTGTTGATGACAACTATCATTGTTAAATGATGACAAAATCAGTAATGTTTAACGCACTACGCCTGATTACTTATTTTGATTCTGTTTAAAATGCTGCTTGATAACTACTTTTTGTAACACACGCTTGATAATTAGTTCCGCGATCGTACTTAGGCGATTTTCGTTTTGGTGCTCAAAAAGATAGCGGTGTAGTTGTGCTTCACTAATGTCGATTCGATTGAGCAACTGCATTAAATGAGAGTCTGCTTTTTTCTCGGAGCGCAGGAGTTCATTAACAATTTTTTCGTGAATGTCTGCAAAGTCTGGTTCCAAGTCTTTGATGAATTCTGCAGCAAAATTACTCTGCTCAAAATCTTTTGTTAATTGCTTTTTGAAGACCTCAAATAAATCCCTACTGCTGAGTTGATCATTTACCTTTAATACGTTTGACATCCTGTAAAATTAACAATACTGGAATCAGCCGGCTTTGGTTGGTGAAGAATTAATTTCCGAGGCAATTCAATTTTGACAAGGACCAGCGTTTTGTATCTTTAAGCATACTCAAGACACTATGTATACGAAATCAATTCTGTTCCTTCTCTTTTGTTTATTAATCACTTTTCACGCCCATGGGCAGCGCACACCTTTGCGCGTGGGCGTTGTTGGGTTAACACACACGCATGTTCACTGGATCTTAGGCCGGCCTAAAGACGATTTTATCACCCTTGTTGGCATCGTAGAAACCAATAAAGAACTGGCTCTTCGCTATACGCAACAGCATGGCCTTTCGATGGATTTGGTTTTTTCTACAATGGAAGAAATGATAGCTAAAGCAAGGCCGGAAGCGGTAACTGCTTTTGGCACTATTTACGAGCATCTGGCGATCGTAGAAAAGTGTGCACCTTTGGGCATTCACGTAATGGTGGAGAAACCATTGGCAGTTAGCCTCGAACATGCACGCAAAATGCAAGCACTCGCAAAAAAGTATAAGATTCATCTATTGACGAATTATGAAACCACCTGGTACCCGACCGTACATGCTGCACGCGATTTGCTTAAGAGAGATAGCATTGGTTCGATTAGTCAGCTCGTGATTAGAGACGGGCACCGCGGCCCCCTAAAGATTGGGGTCAATAAAGAATTTTTGGAGTGGCTTATCGATCCAGTTAAAAATGGAGGAGGTGCGATTACCGATTTTGGGTGCTATGGCGCCAATATTTCTACGTGGATGATGGAAGGAAAGCCCCTTTCTGTCACTGCTGTCACCCAACAATTGCAGAAAGAAAATAATCCTGCCGTGGATGATGAAGCTACTATCCTGCTTACCTATCCGCATGCTAAAACCACCATACAAGCTTCGTGGAATTGGCCGATCGGAAGAAAAGACATGGAGTTGTACGGAACCTCGGGAGTCGCGTTTGCCGACAACCGGAATGATCTGCGCTTGCGCAAGGCAGTAGGCTATGACGGATACAAAGAAACAAAGCGCACATTGGCAGAACGACTGCCTCCGTATAACGATCCATTTTCATTTTTTGCAGCAGTCATTCGCAACGAGATTGCCCTGCCAACTTACGATCTTTCATCTTTGGAAAACAACATGATAGTGATGGAGATTCTGGATTCAGCAAAAAAGTCTGCAAGAAAGGGGCAGACGGTCTTGATTAAATGAGTTGTTAATTAAGAGAGCGTTGATGATTATGAAAACACTACTGATCACCTCTGAGGGTTTAGAAAAATTAAAAGCGGAGCTCGATCACCTGTGGCGAGTGGAGCGTCCCGACACCACGCAAAAAGTGAACTGGGCGGCAAGTCTGGGCGATCGTTCTGAGAACGCAGACTACCATTACAACAAAAAACGCCTACGCGAAATTGACAAGCGTATCCTCTATTTGCGCAAATGCATTGACGACCTGAAAGTGGTAACTTATGCACCCTATCAGGAAGGGAAGGTGATGTTTGGGGCCTGGGTTGAAATTGAAAACAATAGTGGCATGAAGAACCGCTTCCGCATTGTAGGTGGCGAAGAACTGATCGGCACGAAAGATTACATCTCGATGGATTCGCCCATGGCACAGGCATTGCTAAAAAAAGTGGTAGGAGAGGAGGCGATTGTGAAAACCCCTACACGGGAGTTTGTGTGGCGTATCACTAAAGTTGAGTATCAGAAGTAGTTTTTCATGCCTGAAGGCTGGGGTTGCTTCAGCTTAGCGCCTACTTCCGTTTCAGTTTAACAGTACAAAATTCAAATCGGTTTCTTATATTTACGCTAAACCAAAATTTATCCTTCTTCCGTTTGGTTATATTGAACCAAGTGCAAAATTAGCATTAACCAAATTTGTTAGTAAATTGAAATTGCTTTGTTCGTTTTTGTTTTTAACAACGGTTTGTTTCGCACAGCAAAGCTTGGTCTCTTCAAAAGAGAAATTCAAATCGCCCCCAAATCTACAAGGGCGCTCCAACTTTAAAAATTTTTCAACCGAAGACGGCCTTCCGTTGGATGCTTTTGAATGCAGCTACATAGATAGAAAAGGTAATTTATGGCTTGGTACCACAGGTGGTGGAGTGAGCTGTTATGACGGAAAGAATTTTTTTGAAATTAGCACCTTGAATGGACTCTCAAATGATGTTGTTACCTCAATATTTGAAGATCGAAACGGCATTTTTTGGTTTGGAACGTATAACGGCATTAGCCGTTTTGATGGCAAATCGATTACCAATTTTTTTGAATTCGAGGGGCGCGATTTTAAAACTATCAGATCTATTTCTGAGGACAAAAATGGCCACCTATGGTTTGGAACAGTCAAAGGAGTAGCTCAATACGATGGTCAACGGTTTACGAATCCGGGTTCAGAGAATCCGCTAATCAACACAGCAATAAATGCAACCGTAGTTGATAAAAAAGGTAATATTTGGATTGGTTCCGATCGTGGTTTGAGTCGCTATGACGGTAACTCATTTACGAATTATACAAAGGCGCAGGGGCTTGAAGCGGATAAAATCATGACCCTTTTTGAGGATCGCACAGGCAACTTGTGGATAGGAGGGTATCAAGGCGGTGTTACCCGCTTTGACGGGCTATCCTTTGAAACATTCACCCAAAAGGATGGACTCGCACACAATGACGTATGGTCAATTGCCCAAGACGATAAAGGTGTTCTTTGGTTTGCTACATCTGGGGGCTTGAGCAGCTATGATGGTTCGCTGTTTACAAACTACACTACTGAAAATGGACTTCCAACAAATGAGCTTGCCAGCCTATCGGTAGATCATGACGGCAATTTGTGGATCGCATCCTACAACGGTGGCGGGGTAAGTTTATTCTCCAGTAGAGAAACTATGAATTTCACACGGTTAGATCACCCATCGCTAAGTAAAATTAGAGCCGTTGTTGAAAACAAAAAAACACGTGACTTATGGATTGGCACTGAAGACGGATTAGTTAGCTACAATGGCCAGTCGTTTAAAACATTTAATCGAAGTGACGGTCTGCCCTCCGATGTGATTTTAACCCTTTATAAGAGTCGCGATGATATTCTTTGGATTGGCACTCTGGATGGTGGCTTGTGTAAATTCGATGGAGAATCATTCACAACCATTACCAACAGAGATGGTTTGATTGCCAACGACATTGTAGCAATCTATGAGGACAAAAAGGGGGGAATGTGGATAAGCTATACGGAACCGGGCCTGAGCCGATACGATGGTAAATACATACAAAACTTTTCAAGTGAATCTGGCTTGCCTATGAAAGAAGTGAGTTGCATAACTGAGGATGCCAGAGGAAATTTATGGGTGGGAACCAATGGGGGCGGAGTGAGTTATCTCAATGGAGAAAAATTCATTACCTACACCGATGCGCACGGGCTTCCCAGCAATAAGGTTCTTGGCATAGTCTCTGATGAACACGGCAATTTGTGGGTGGGTACACATCGGGGGCTCAGCCGCTTTGATGGAAAAAATTTCCTTCATTTTTCTTTGGGTAAAGAGTGGGGTACAAACGTAATTCACGAGTTGTTGTTTACGGCAAATGGTGAGTTGGTTATGGGTACCAACGCTGGGCTTTTTGTACTTTTCAAATTCGTTTCGAACGCGGATAGTGTACCGGTAATTTCGGCAGCCAACATACTTTCAAACAAAGAACTGAGTGCGTACACACCAGTATTTGAAGAATTCAATTCTTCGACAGGTTACCAAATTGGTGCTATTTCAGGAGTGGGGGCAAATGCATTGATGGTCGATCAGGCTGGAGTTGTTTGGGTAGCAACACGTGCCGTAAAATCAGGCCTAGTACGCTTCGATCTTAACGCAGTGCGAAGAAGCGTGCGAAAGCCTGAAGTGGCCATCCAAAAAGTTATTCCAGGAGAAGATTTTTTTTCTTGGTATTCTCTACAGTCGGGCATCTCCACGGATTCCTTGACCCGCGCTTTCCAGGAAATATTTTCCCATGGTAGAGTACTACCGGAAAAGGAAAGAACGATCCTTCAAAAAAGAATGAGTGGAGTCTCGTTCACCGACATTACACCCCTCAATCCGTTGCCTGTTGATTTGACCTTACCCTATGCACATAATCAGCTTAACTTTGAATTTAAAATCGTTGGGATTGCTGCGAACTCCGAAATAAGTTATCAATACATTTTGGAAGGGGAAGATAATGAATGGAGTACCTGGACCTACAACACTACGGCTACTTATAAGAATTTGCATGAAGGCAAATACACTTTTAAGGTGCGTGCCCGCAATATGCAAACGAATATGGTTAGCCCAGGTGATAAAAGTTTTTCGTTTTTGATTTTACCCCCTTGGTATAGAACATGGTGGGCGTATGCCGGTTATCTGTTGGCTTTTGTTTCCAGTTTTGTATTTGGTATTCAATGGAATAGTAGACGACTCATGGCCATCAATCTAAAGCTTGAAGCAGCCGTTCAAAATCGAACCGAGGAAATTGCCACGCAAAACGAAGAGTTGATTTCGCAGCACGAGGAGATACTTGCGCAAAGAGATATCATAGAAAACCATAATCGTAAGCTTGAGTTGACTGTGAAGGATAAAACAATAGAATTAGGCAGAAGCTATGACGAATTAAAGAAACAGTTTCAAAGACTTGAACAATTTAGTTTTATTGTTGCACATAACTTACGCTCGCCCGTTGCGCGAATAATGGGTTTAGCAAATATCTTTAATCAAAAAGATTTATCCGATAAAACCAACCTGACGATATTAACCAAAACGGTTGAAGCCGCCAGAGGGCTGGATGAAATTATACGAGATTTAAATCAAATTCTATACGTTCAAAACAATACGCATGCTGAAAAAGTGAACATTCAAATTTTGGGGTTTATAGACGGTATTAAGAATCGATTTAAACACGAGATTGAAGAGTCTGGGATCATTGTCAACGTTCAAACAGAAGTTGCCAGCTTCACCACAATACTTCCCTATTTTGACAGCATCTTGACCAATTTGTTTTCGAATGCCATTAAGTATAAGGCCCAAACCCAACCTTCCATCGTTACATTACTTTTTACCGAAGGAGAAAACGTATATCGATTGATTTTTGAGGACAATGGGCTAGGCTTTGATTCAGAAAAGTATGCTGATAAATTGTTTCAACCATTTCAACGGTTTAACACGCACACTGAGGGAAAGGGACTGGGATTGTATTTAATAAAAAGTCAGGTAGATGCGTTAGGTGCTTCTATCTCACTTACAAGTAAAAGTGGAGTAGGAACGAAGGTTGAAATAGTGTTTCCTAAAGAATAACAAAAGGCTCATGTGTCCAATAAAAGGAACGAGTAGGTGACCGGGCGGTTTGTGTTCCGTTAGGTCCTTCAATAGATGTTTGGCTACTGTTGTTGGGGTTGGCCTTAACCTAGTTCAAGCGTCACGCTTGGACTTTTGTCAGCCAGCATAGATGTGGAAGCACAAGACCCTTGAGCTAGAGTGCGGTGAGGTGATAGCTATCTATTTAAGATTGTTGGTCGGAGACCAACAATAACAAGGGAAGCACAAGACCCTTGAGCTAGAGTGCGGTGAGGTGATAGCTATCTATTTAAGATTGTTGGTCGGAGACCAACAATAACAAGGGGTGGCTACGTCAATGAAATGACCGTGCTTGAAAACAACTTTAAACGCCTTCATTGAATTAATATATTTCTGCACTATTGTCCGACTAAAATTTTTAAAGGGCGTCCTTTTTAAGGTCGCCCTTTATGGTTACGTTTAGTTACCACACTTCACATAGCCATGAATAAAGGTAAAAAATTTGTCGGA